>Ga0157363_1005736_pt1 | contig 11619 bp, 10 predicted proteins | sample AttsexASBM1_FD_111477 | JGI IMG/M metagenome (GOLD analysis project Ga0157363, IMG submission 111477) | Fungus gardens microbial communities from leaf cutter ant in Ribeirão Preto, State of São Paulo, Brazil - Atta sexdens ASBM1 | ecosystem: Host-associated > Fungi > Mycelium > Unclassified ...
GAATCCTCAAGGGTCAACCTTTCATCCTCGTCTCCCAAAGAAACAGCATCATCTGTTGCATGAGAATTAGAACCTCATTAGGAAAAAACTACGAACTCGCGAATACCTTCATTACCCCAGTCCAAGATCTCGTTATCTTCTTCAGCCATGTTGGTTGTGGCAAATGTGTAGGCGTTGTGTAGAACTGTACAAGGCCATTATTTGAGTCTCCGCACAAATCAATTCAAACTCAGCACAAAACATACGTACATTCATATAGTAGTCTACTATCTTCTAGGCTGGCTTTGTTTAGACGGATAAGGGCACCAGATGCAATGATTCTGCCGACAAATTCGACCTACTCTCCTGAAGAGGGTGGTTTGTCAAACCGCTCAGCGGTAGATTTCAGTATACCCGTTATATTCAGGAGGATACATCGACTTCAGCAAATGGTTAGTGGAGACCCCTTTTTTCAGGATATGGACTCTTGAGTTTCATAGGATTTTGAATTGGCTGCTTGGCAGCTCACATATCTTTGCCTAGCACCACGACGCGTGTGAGCTCGCAAATTTGACTCAGCTATCGAGGTATATTGACTCTTTAGATACTCTTTAGATATCGCAATGTCTACTTTCACAAACGTGCGGATCCAGCTTCAATCATGCACGTCCAAGACTCACAACGTTTACTAGAAACGAAGAATACGTGGGCCAGAGATGACCCAGCCATTCTAGTCCTTATTGCTGCATGTCTTACTGGTACGACATGAGTTCCTTGTCCGTGCAGTCATATCACTATTCCCAGCTGCTGCCATTGCTTGGGGAATTGTATACAAAATTGGTCTATGGGCAACTCTCAGCCTTGTTTTGTTTATGATCTTACGAGATTTCTTATTGTCTGGAATCATCATTGCGACAATCCTATGGTGAGCTTTTGATATTTAATTTCATGCAGAATTTGGATATTTTGCAAGGTTTATTTCCAACCGGATGCTGTTGTCACCACCTTCACATTCGACACCAGCCGACTCGTTCGTGGAGTATGCCTACGTATTTGATGTTCACACAAACGCATTCTTTCCTTTATATCTCACACTGTACCTTGCACAACTTTTCCTGCTTCCCATAGTCGTGAAGGATAACTGGGTTTGCCTTTGGCTAGGCAACACTTTGTATCTGGCTGCGTAAGTTTCACCCCATGTCCTGGCGACTGTTGACATCTCGCCGCAGATTTGCACAGTACACATATGGAGTCTATCTTGGTCTCAGCGGTAAGTAAGTCGGCGCCTGGCTGATATCAGTACTAATTAAACCACAGCTTTGCCTTTCTTGGTTCGATCTGAGCTCCTTCTGTCGCCTCTACTGCCGCTATTTACTGCATACATATTGTCGTTACTTGGGTTCAATGTGGCGAAGCATGTACTTTTCGCATACTTTGGCCAGTAGATTACAATATATGTTGGCATATTTGTGTTGGCAAGCAGCTGATCAGTCATCACGTTTTCCGCTCATATTGCCACAGTCCGAGCCTCTACTCCATCCACGATCCTTGCGGTTCACACCTAGTATTGTGTAACCCCTCGTACGAACCCAAAAATGAGCACTCATCTGGAGAAGGCTATCGAACAGATCCAAGACAGGAATCCGCAGAGAGATATCGACTTTACACAGCATACGCTCGACGATGGCAGTGTCATCAGTACTCAAGAGCGAGTTATCAAGGATGTACGATGACCACAGTTCCGTCGACCTCTGCTCAGTAATGACTTGTTATCGTTCGGCAACTTGTAGGTTCAGGCGCCAGCAATGTTTAAACCCACACCGGAACAGTTTTTTGCCAATCGTGGACAAGACCGCACAAAACCGGACATTGCATTCCTGAAAAACCACTTCTACCGAGAAGGGCGGCTGTTGGAGGAGCAGGCTCTGTGGATTCTGGAAAAGGGGACGGAGCTCTTGCGCCAGGAGCCCAACGTACTTCAAGTCGATGCACCTATCACTGGTGCGTATGCCAGTATATCTCAACGTGTGGCGGACTAATGAAGCATCTTAATGACGGCCTGACCAGTATGCGGCGACATACATGGTCAATATGTCAGTCCTTTCTCGTCATGTCGATTTTGATCCTGATATCCTGATCCCAGTACGACCTAATGAAACTATTCGAAGTCGGGGGCAGTCCCGCAGATACTAGATATCTCTTCCTAGGGGATTATGTCGACAGAGGCTATTTCAGTATAGAAGTGGGTGGAACCTTTGTTCAACCTGATGGACACCTTACGATATGACGTTTGTCAGTGTGTCCTCTACCTCTGGTCACTCAAAATATGGTATCCCGATACATTGTTCCTCCTTCGCGGAAATCACGAGTGCCGTCACTTGACAGATTACTTTACCTTCAAACTTGAATGTGGGTCTTGTGGTTCAGCACGAAGGGCTGATCCTCATATTCTACAGGTAAACACAAGTATACTGAACGCGTTTACGACGCATGTATGGAGTCTTTTTGTGCCTTGCCGCTTGCGGCTGTCATGAATAAGCAGTTTCTCTGCATACACGGTGGCTTGTCACCAGAACTAAATACTCTGGACGACATCCGTGCAGTACGTACTGCTTGACCTCGTCGAATGAACTATTTTTCATTTTTCTTAGATTGATCGGTTCCGTGAACCACCCACACATGGCATAATGTGCGATATCCTCTGGTCTGATCCTATGGAAGACTTTGGGTCGGAGAAAACCTCCGAAAATTTTGTACATAATCACGTTCGTGGTTGTTCATTTTTCTTCACGTAAGTGTTCCACCAAATCGTGCTTACTTTTCCTGATTTTCTCCTCGTAGTTATCAGGCCGCATGTCAGTTCCTTGAGCGAAATAACCTGCTTTCCATTATCCGTGCTCATGAGGCTCAAGATGCGGGGTATGTCTAAAGTCCTACAATTGATATGTAGTCTCAAAGTGAGACCAGGTATCGCATGTACCGCAAGACAAAAGCGACTGGTTTCCCTTCCGTGATGACCATCTTTTCCGCACCGAATTACCTTGATGTCTACAACAATAAGGCCGCCGTCCTCAAGTATGAAAGTAATGTCATGAATATCAGACAATTTAATTGTACCCCCCATCCATACTGGCTACCGAACTTCATGGATGTCTTCACATGGTCCCTGCCCTTCGTTGGTGAAAAGAGTACGTTCACACTTTTATTCAACCAATACCGTTCACTAGCCAACTACAATAGTCACTGATATGCTTGTCGCTGTCCTCAATACGTGCACCAAGGAGGAGCTCGAAGAAAGTGATGAGGAAATCGCCCTGGTTTCACAACAAGTCACTTCAGACGACTCAGTCGAACGGAGGAAGGTCATCAAAAACAAGATTATGGCTGTTGGTCGCATGGCAAGGGTTTTTGCTCTCCTTCGGTACGTACCATCTTGTACCTAACCACAAGCGCTAACCGGTCAACACTAGAGAGGAATCGGAAAAAGTTTCGGAACTCAAGAGTGCTTCCGCTTCGGGAAAACTGCCGTATGGTACTTTGGCGTCCGGGATGGAAGGCCTCAAAGAAGCCATTCAGGGCTTCGACGATGCGTGAGTATTTATGATGCTCCAGGTCAAGTGCAACTCTCACTTTAGAATAGTCGTAAATCTGATATCGAAAATGAGCGTCTTCCACCTGAACTCTTTGATGTTGATTCGGAGGAGGGTAAAGCTCTAGTATCGTCGCTACCGACAACGCCTTCAGAAACGACAATAGAAGATTATTCCGGTGTCAATGCGAATGGCGTAAATGCAGGGCTTGAGAGAGCCATACTCTCCCCCACCGCCATCAATACCAACATATCATTACCGAAATCTCCACCTAGGTCTCCACCATCACCATATTCTCCCACCGGGGTGGGGGTCAGAAGGGGTCATTCGAGAACAGCTAGCTTGGGAACCACCATGACGAGTCCAAGTACACGGAGACGGAGTTGGGAAGACACGAGATGGCTTATTCAGGATGCTTTGGAGGGACAGGATAGAGTTCCAGAGGAGGATCAAGTAGATGGGCTTGCAAATCGGCTAGCAGGATCAAGCGTCGGTAGTTCGGGAGCTAATGGTGCAGGCGCTCATGGATCTTCTAGCGGATCTTCCCGTTGAGAATTGTATGGTGTTGAGTGTCTAACATTGGCGTTTTCGTGGTTCTCTAGCGGTACCTCTTCTTTTCTCGCTGTTTTTCTCCACCTGACTTCTTTTACTCCTCAATCCAGTCTGTTTGTGAACATTGTCTTCTTCTGTTCTTTCTCCGAGCTATCGCCTCTTCAGGGTATCATTACGTTTAATGTGATTTGTTTCCATTTGTTGTCGGTTCGAACGTGATCGGTTGGCAATGGTGATCATGCGCCACTAATATGTGCCTTCGAAAAGTACCGAGTGGTGACTTGCCTTTTGACTTGCCTTTCTGAAAGCGAAGAAAGTATTTGGCGCTTGGCATTCCGTTGAAATGATATGGCGTTGACTGCCTTGGATTTGTTGAAAGCAGTTTACGGAAGATTCAAGTTCGAAAGGTGAATATTTTTGAAGTCAGGAACCGGAGTGGAGAGGATACGAATCCACTCAGCCCCTGGTAATCAGAAACAAGGAACAATGAGTATAGATACAGTGGATGAGGTGATGTCCCTCCGTCCAGATCCAGGGTGTGCAGCAATTTCTCATGCTTCTGGATCTTAATGCAGGAGGGTACATTGATCATCCAGCCTTCTTTCTTCGATAGATCAAGTATTTTTCACCTGTGCAAGGAACAACAGCTACAGTTGCCGAGTTTCTTGGCCGTGCTTTATCTCCATGAATTGGGCAATATTGATCGGAATTATGTTTAACCTTCATGAAGAGCTCTAAGAAGCAGTAATGTCGAAGAGAACGAGCCATCGGTGTGAGATTGTGATCGAGAGACCCGGCTATGGTTCCTTGTGTGGATATGAGACTGTACAGCAGATCTCTGTTCCTCCACGCCGACATAGTTGTGCATTTCGAAGAGGATTGACATGAGGCATGTGAGTCAGACGACGGTCTGACACAATGCCTGTTGCATCACATGGTGGACTTACCTTTTGGCACGAAGTCATAAGCAGATTTTTGAGTAGCTGAGTAGCTTCCCGGGATGTGAAACGTAATGGAGGCGTGTACACAATCTTCTCCAGCTATATATCGTACCCTTATCAAATGGGGACTTGTGGGTTGGGGGATAGTGACATGTTCTGGGCGAACAAATTAGAGACTTATTTGTCGTTGGATCGTGAACGGCCGAGGGTTGTATCATTTTTCGATCATAGAGTATAAGTATACAAATGAATTGATCGGTACAAATTTTTTGAAAATGACGATTTTTATCCAGAAATTACAATACTGTTGCTCTACAATCTTTCTTATTGCAGACTCGGGAAGATTTCAGGCATGAGCTTTTTTTTGCGAATAAAGTGATGGGGGCTTTCTGAACGCAGCGAGAGGGAGATTGTTCATTGATACTGTCCAGACAGCAGGTCCCAGGTCAGCAAGCGCCAGTCAGGGACGTTGTCATCTGCCAATGAAGAGGCAGCCAGCAATGCAGTGACGCCTGATTTTTCGCGAACGGGCACCATGATTGAAGCTTACAGAAACTTGAGGTCGTGTGCGATATTAATATATCCTTATTTTCTACGGACGACGACTTATTTATATCAGGATGCATTATCTATATTAAGTCGCGATAGCTCGGTGGACTGGAGTCTGGACTCCAATACAAGCTCACGAACGGAGGCAGAGACTCTAACCAAGATTATGTATTGATGATTGCGTTCTGGTGCCAATGACGTGCTCGGTCCTTTCCAAACGTTAGCTCGTACCTACTCTCATTACTACTGTTGCAAGCATTTCCCATGAATTCTGGTGTTGATCGTGTGATCAGTCTTGAATCAATGATACCATGGCTTACAGCCCTAGCTCTTAAGCTCCCCTTGTGCACCCAAGGCTGAATAGCTATTTCCAAAGATCGGGTCCTAGTCCCTGCTTGATTCGTTTCTAATTCCTCTCGAACAAAAACCATCAGGCAAGTAGGAGGGGGAGAGGTCTAGTACTCTAAAGCTTCTCACAAGGAATGTGTATCGAAAGGGTTTGACGAGCCTACTTCTGTCGAGCCGGTGTGCTTATTTTACATGTCCCTATTTAGCCACCAGTACCTCCAAGGGTCGTTTGTTCCGACCGACTTGTTTGGCTTCCGGAGAACCCCGCTTGAAGTAAGTCTAGGTCTTCGTCAAGTCTAAGATTTTCTTCTCCAGGCATTTTCCTGATCCAGGGACTCGGTCAGATAGTGTATCTACCATTCGATCAGCAGTAAAACAGTGGACGCAATCCACCGAGGTCCTAGGGACGAACCCATGTACTGAATCAATCACAAGAACGACGTGACGGGCGCAACGCTTTGCCTGAGGATACCAATACTCGGACGGCCAGAGCTATACAACGAGCTTGTCATCGCCTCGTGAGCCAGGACTTAAAGCTGCTCAGTACAGCTGAGTTAAGAGGAAATGAAGGGGGACGTTGAACAGCAGCGAACTTGGTAGCTGGGGCAAGTGTGTGTTCTGGTAGCGAGTTTCTCGTATCATGCCACGGTTCTTTCGGCAAAATGTTTCATGTTGAGAAGCTTCGTAGTTCTCTGTAGGCATCTTGCTTCCGCGCGGTCATTGAAGGACGTCTGAGGGTCCGGTGTGGAGTCCATGATTCTATTTGATGATTCATACGGACCGACCGCTTATATAGCTTTAATCACAAACGGTGATCCCGAGGAGATATCGAGATATCAAATGATCAATCCCCGTGGTAGGACTGTCGTCCCACCTACGCCAATTAACCTTATGACCCGAAAGGCAGGAACGAAGCATCGGTTCTATGCTTCGAGTGGGCAGTCAACAGTCAATGCTTAGTCGTCGTTTCTTGTGCGTATGTCGTCACATCGAAATGTCAACCTCATTGGGATAAAAGCCTCGATTTCTGGACAGATGACTAGATAACCTTCGATGTCACCTAAAAAAGACAGCAGTACAGCTGACTAAAAGCACTAGATGTTATGAAGAACCCACCAGCGTCATACTTGAGGAAAAACATGTGCTAAGAGCTTATTTAAGCCTCAGTCACGCCGTATGTATTTGTATTTGCAGACAGTCGACATCCTCAGATTTCATTTGTCAAATACAGCATCCACCTCCACCATGGGGTTGCGTTTCAACGAACAGTCTACCTCAATGGGCCCAATCAATCTGTGTCGAGACGCCATCGGATGAAAACACCAGACGAAGGTCCATCTTGGAGTGTCGGTGTCGAGGGAGAATCTTCAACACGAATCCGGATCACATTGACAGCTGTCTTAAAATTACAACATATGATCCAAGCAACTATTCGTCAGTGGTTCGGAACCTCTGACCCCACCTGTGTTCATTCCGTCATTGTGCAATTTCATAAGAATTCTAGCTCGGACCCGGACGTTGTTCCTTACATTCCGTATTTCCTCCTAACGGCACTCCACGCAGGGCCTGCAAGGTGGTTTCGGGAGACGAAATGACTCATGTCCTGCTCAGGTATTCGATTGATGTCTACACGATTCCAGTAACGAGAAAGAATATAGATGATATCGTGAGCATCCCGCTCGGCGCCTCGGCTGATGGAAGAATCACCGACGTGAGATTTGCATGGGACCTAAATTCTTGACACCTACATCATCCATGAGTTCAGTTTTGCCCGAAGGAATTCCGAGACATTGAGGAAAGGGACATTTTGTAATTTCATGATATTCGTGTCATCAAGGTGGCGTGGACCAGTTTCGCCAGCTGGTAGTATTTCGATCTGATGTAGAACAGTAAACGCACTGGATGACACATTTTCAAAAACATTTTAAGTGTTCACCTCTATTGGTGGGATGAAGGCTCGATACGTGACATGAAGGCTTGGAAACGAAGTGAGCGTGTCAGACACCACAGAATAGCGGAACACGAACCGATTTGACCAAGGTGAGTGAGTACTCGACCAGTCTTCTTTCCCTGCGATGGCGTCCCTGATGCGTCTGAAAGGATGGGGGAGGGTTTGCCCACCCTCAACAACACAGAATATCTCCTACCGGTCAAGACCGTTCTTGGTAAGAAGATCTAATATGTTCACAGGATGATCTCACGTCACTGTGCATGGTACTGGAAAGTATAGCCGAAAACACGCTGCCATAGAATGCGTGTCGTATCCCACTCTCTTGGAGTAACCGGGAGAAAACAGCGGCAGAGTCTAGGAGTCGCTTTGTCTCGAGCATTTCGGAAAGGAAGGGCAAGAGGTGAGAAAGTATTAAGTGAAGGCATGTTATGATAAAAAGAAGCCGCCACAGCCAAAAGCAACGCTGGTGGGCGATCGTTGGATATGTAATAACCTGAGAGAGAGAATCAGGAGGCCTGATCGCTCCCTATATCGTTTCAGGACGCGGGTAAGCCCGATCAGCTCAGAACTGAATCCAACACGTTGAGGCAACGTTTCTTCGTTTGTACCAAGAATTTAGATCCTAGGAACCCCTTGACATACTTGAAAGGTAATCCCATGCAGGGCGTATAGCAGTGCTAGCCTCTAATTGGCAAGGTTTTTCCGAAATCTTGAATTGTGTGTCCATTATGAATCTCAGTAAGAGTGGGTTGGCATGAGTCCGTAATTCTGGACCTCAGATGAAGGATCGTAGATACACAATAACATGAGAATAACATGAGATTCGGTCTAACGTGAGCTGAGTGACATATATGTCACTATGTCATCACGGGACACAGGGCATGCCGAGGTTCGAAGCCAAGATTTCTCCTTCAGTTATTTGAAGCTGCCCATCGTCTCCTCGTGTGTTCTGGGCGCATGCAGGGAGCTCTCGTCACGGCTTCGAGAAAAAATGTAGCGGGAATGTGCTCAAAATTCACCAGTTCAAACTCTCTTTTTGCCCTCAGTCGACTAGTTCGGCAGCAGTCTCATCATGCCTGCTTTCCATACAATACTCAAGGTTTTCTTCGTTGTGAAACCTCACCCAGATCATACATGGAAAGATTTATATCACCATTCAGGAATTACATCGGTACCAGGCATGTATCCTGGTTGCTTAGATCACGTACACGGCCCGCTGATTCCAACGGCGTTCCTGAGGACCAGGAGGACTTAACAAAGGCTGCCATTCTCGAAAAGGTCATGAAAGGACGTCAACCGACAGATCTTATGCTTCGTTGTGCGTCCTTGTTTCTTCCATCGGTGTGCCTTCAACTGACGAAATGACCAGGCACTATACTCGATGCTGAAGGTGCTTCTACCCATACCCCCATATGATTTTGCTGACATGATGGCACACTCAAGGAAATGTCAAGACGATCTCTGGTCACTTCAAAAAGTCCGACTTGATTGCGGAACATGGGTTGAATGCATGTCATGTCCATTTATTCGGCCCTCTCTCTGATACGTCGACAGGCTCGTGACCTTCGTAAAATTGACTCAAGGGTTCCTAATCTTATTCCAACCATTCTTGTACGGAGGGAAGCTGTCTTGGTTGGTTTTGTCTCCTTCCACAGAAAACATATCCATATCTTGACCTCCGCCAGGTAAACATACTACATATAAGGGCTTTGGTTAAAGCAGACACTGTTATATTGTTTGACACATATGGATCTGCTGATTCACGACTCCATTCCGTGTTTTTATACCATCTTGAGGTGAGATAGATCCGTTTCCTAAGTCACCTTTCTCATTCCGTAACATAGCATAATCTGAAGTTAAGAGGGACTACTCTGCCATACGAATTCCGGTTGGTGTGATAGAGAAATAAAATAAAAATCAAACTCATTACTGCCTCAGTGCCCTAGAATCCATATTGTTATCCGTCATGAGCGCCCTGGAGGCAGAAATGGTCTTCATTCGCAATCTTGTCGGAGGTCTATTAGCAGAACTCGAGGACAATATCGATCATGATCGTTTCAAGAGGTTACTCCATTATTCGCGCCGTCTCGTAAGCTTCAAGAATAGAGCGAAGTTGGTCAGTATTGTTATCGCTACTTTCACGTTTACATTTGATGTTCACGTGGTTCATGCAGGTTGAAGAGGCCCTGGAGGAGGTCCTTGCCCAAGGTTTGAATGATAATTTTTCTCCTAAAATATAGAATTTTCACCGTCAATTAGATGAGGATCTGAATGCCATGTATTTGTCTAACAGAAGGGGCGATCTCGAGGAGTCTGACCACGACGAGCTTGAGCTGTTACTAGAGTCCTTCTCTAAGCAGGTGGAGGAGATTGTTACTGAAGCCGAAAGCATTGAGGTGAACGATATGATGACCCAACTGCTAACTGATTTGTGATTCTTTTCCAGACTAACGTCCAGTCTACTCAAGAGATTGTCGAGCTTATTCTTGACTCAAATCGCAACGCTCTCCTCGCTCTCGATCTCAAGGTGCGTCTTGGTGCCAATCCTCTTTGCCCAGAATTCACCCCTTACCAGGTATCCATTGCTACTATGGGCCTTGGCACTGGAGCCCTTGTGGCCGGTTTATTCGGCATGAACGTGGGTCGCGTTGTTACTCTCTTCCACACTTGCACTTATGATCAATGATGGCAGTTAACCAGTCACATGGAAGAGCATCCATATGCGTTTTATTTGATGACATGCTTGTCCTCGGGCGTTGCGCTGATAGTTACTTGGGTAGCGCTACATAAGTATATCAGCTCCTCTTCCTCTAAGAAAACTGTCTCTGATGCCTTGATCTTAGGCTCGCTAAAATCCGACGTGTTGGCCTCTCGAGTACTCAAAATTTGGGTAGGAAAGCAGCCAAACCCTGGCTTCCCTTACCACTTAGAAGAAGATTTCCAGAGGGTTGGTCGTGAAACGCCATCTGAACTTGACGTCACTGGCTCGCTGTCAGATATCACTTCCATACCTGATCTCCAGTGTCATGGCTCAGCAGATCACAGGTCACCATGTCGAATTTCGATGCTAGGAAGCCAAGAACTGATTTGATATGATAAGGCCCATATACGGTATTGGCTCTCGTAGAGGTCAACGCAAACTACTTATATTATATCACATTATCCATTTGCTGTCAATATCTATTTGATCATGATGTGCGAATCTCATCACTTGATATCAATGGGAAGTTGGATATTTTCAAGGCCCCAGCTTCCATTTAGCCGATAGGTCAGGTGTTGAGTATAGTTACTATACTTCCATAAAAATAAAACGTCCAAGTGGTGATGAGAGTCTCTTGATCAATGTCTCAAACACCACGGGTTTCTAATTCGTTTCTAATTCAAGGAAGGAAGTGATTGCTAGGGTTTTGTAATCACAGGGCCTGTGTCTGTGACTATGAAAACGAGAAGGCACAGGACTTTTTTCATTTCGGAAAGTGTTCGAGGTCTGTCAACTGTGCAAACATGACAAGCAAATCTTTTTTGCTACATACAGTGAGCTGTATTAAACCTTGAAACATTGTGTCACTCATATCCGAGGCTGTTAGTACGAGCCAGTGCGTGACTGCAGGGATGAGGATAGGATGTCTTTGAGGTTTCCGAAGACTCCGAAAATATCTGGACACCTTTGATTTGGACTGATGTGTTTGCTATAGGTTGATAGGATTCC
>Ga0157363_1005737_pt1 | contig 11619 bp, 11 predicted proteins | sample AttsexASBM1_FD_111477 | JGI IMG/M metagenome (GOLD analysis project Ga0157363, IMG submission 111477) | Fungus gardens microbial communities from leaf cutter ant in Ribeirão Preto, State of São Paulo, Brazil - Atta sexdens ASBM1 | ecosystem: Host-associated > Fungi > Mycelium > Unclassified ...
CCAGCGGCGATTCAGCACATCAATGCCATCCAGCATCTGGCGACACAGCATCACAGCATCCACCGGACCGCTGCTGTCCCAGCTGTTTGGCGTCAATTCCGCATGCCCACCAATCCCATCCAAAATAATTCTCGCCCACAGAATACCGTGGCAGATGGGTGAAATGCGGTTGGCCGTCGGTTCCGTCATGATGCCAGCATCTGCTTTAAACCCGCGATCTACCATCGCTAACGAGCCCATGCCGCCAATCTCTTCATCCACCACCGTGGTGAACACCACGTCACCCGCTAACTGAATACCGAGGTCTTGTAGCAACTCTACGGCCATCAGCATACAGGCCACCCCTCCTTTCATATCCACGGCACCCCGGCCATACACCTTATCTTCCTTAATCACCGGCACAAAAGGATCGCTGTGCCAATGTTCTGCCGGGCCCGGTGGCACCACATCAATGTGCCCGGTTAGCATCAGCGATTTACCGCCCCCCGCACCGCGCAGTGTGCCGCCCAGATTGGGACGGCCTTCAAAGGTACGCCCTTTGTGGGCTCCGGGGCGACCCGCATATTTTTTCAATAACGCAGGACCATCGGGATCCCATAAATCCGTTTCCATGCCCAACGCCGTCAGCCGCTGTTGCAAATAAAGCTGGCAATCATGTTCACCTGGACCCGCTTCGCGGGGATCAACTTTGACAATAGAGGGAAAGGCCAACAGATCACACAGTGTCTGCGCAATACGGTCAGCGCTGGCATCAACGTGTGCGTTAATTTTTTCAGTCAAACTCATGCGTTATCTCCGATAAATGAAAAGTCGTTGTGCCATTAGGACGATGATGAGCAACATGCCAACAGCGCCAAGCTGCCAGACGCTGTTGAGGCCTAGCTGCAACATGCAAGTTTTGATCGTGACCAACATCAATGCTGCAGCCATGACCCCTATCACGCTGCCGCGACCGCCAAAGATGGCGACACCCCCTAGCAGAGCAGCGGTGAGCGATTCCAGTTCAAGATTGACACCGATTTCCGGTCGGGCGCTGCCAAGCCACGTTAGTGAGACGAAGCCCGCGCAACCCGCTAATAGTCCGCTCAGGCAATAAGCCAGTAGGCGCAATCGGTCCACGGGAATCCCCACCAAACGTGTCGCGTGCTCGTTGAAGCCACTGGCATAAATCCACTTGCCCCACGCGCTTTTGCTCAAGATCAGCCAAGCAACAACAAACGCCGGAACAACACAGGTAATAAAAGGTAACGGGAATGAGAAGCTCACCCCTCTTCCCCATTGCGTCAGTTCCGGGGGGACACCGGCAATCGCTGCGCCGCCGGTTAATGCCAACGCCAAGCCGGAAAACAGGTAGAAACTTCCGAGCGTGACAATCAAGGGCCATAGCCGGAGTCGGGCCACCAGGAAGCCGTTCAGCGCACCAGCCAGGGTGCCACTCAGCAGGCAAATCAGCGGAAGCAAGGCCGGACTTACCCCTTGGTTCAGCGCTAACATCCCTATCACCGCCGAAAGTGATACGTTGCCGCCAACCGACAAATCGATGCCTCCGCCGCCGGTCATCACCACCAGCGACTGGCCCAATGCCACCAGCGAGAGCAAGGTCGCGAATTGCAAAATGGAAGTGAGTGACCATGGCGCCAACATCTGTGGTAATGCCAATACAATCCCCAACACCAGCATCAGCCAAAGCACCAGCAGTAATGCGATCTCGGGAGATCTGCGTAAGATGTTCATGACACTCTCCTGAAAGCCAATACCCGACCGCTGGCCGCTTCGCTACTCAGTACCACCAGCAACACTGCCCCCGTTACCACGGTTTGCCAAAGAGAAGGCACTCCCACCAGCAACAAACCATTTTGCAGAATGCGTAGCAGCAGAACCCCTAACAACGTCCCTGGCAGGCTGCAAGACCCTCCGGTAATACGCGTGCCGCCGAGCACCACCGCCGCAATCGCTTCTAGCGCCAGGCTGCCCCCCACCGTCATTTCAACGTTGCGATAGGTCGCGATGTAACAGGTTGCCGCCAGGCCACACAGCACGCCGCTGATCAAAAACGTGGCAATCCGTACCTGCGTGACAGGAATGCCGGCCAGTCGTGCTTTCTCCTCTGAATTGCCCGCTGCCAACAGCCACAATCCATAGGGCGTATGCCGCAGCGCCAGCCACACCAGCAACCACGCGATGGCGATGATCCACGCCATCAGTGGTATGCCGATCAGCGTCTGCATCAATCCCTGAGTTAACGTATTGGGTAAACCCGAGAGCCACTGCCCTCCGAGCAAAACAAATAACCCAGTACGCCAAACGCCAAATAACCCCAATGTCCCGACAATCGCAGGCATGCGGCCCAGCACCACCACCAGTGCAGTGATCAATCCTGCCAGTAGACCGATAAGAGGTCCGGCTAGAGCAGCAAGCCAAGGAGATTGCAGCATCAGGAGTTGGCCAGTGCCCCATGCCGCCACGCCCATCACGACGCCAACAGAGACGTCCACGCCACCCATAGCAATCACCAGCGTCATACCCAATGCAATTAACAACAACTCGCTGCTGTTACGCAGCACAGTCAGCAGATTGTCGACTGTGGCAAACCAGGGTGATAACCATGAGAAGCAGCCAATCGCTATCAAGGCGATCGCCAGTAAGGCGATCTCCCGTGAAGTCATGTGCATGCGAAGCCCCGTCAGAAGTTGAACTGATCCACGTTATCTTTGGTAAATACAGCCGGATTACCCAATAACAGCACGCCGGTTTTACTGTCAAAGGTCACGGGTTGAGCGAAACCCGGCACGCTGTTTTGCGCAGCAAAAGGTTTACCATCAATAAGCTGCTTGCCCGCCCACACTGTCAGGTATCCCAGCTTTTCTGGATCCCACAGCACGGTGTAGCCAAACGCACCGCTTTTCAAATAGGCGCGTGCCGTGTTCGGGCTGCAAAAGCCGCTGCCGATCACTTTGTCATTTTTCCCTGCACTCTCAATCGCTTGTGCTACGCCGGGGCAGGTCGTCGAGGCCATCGCGATCACTCCTTTTAGATCGGGATTGGCTGACATAAGGTCGGTGGTGATCTGCGCAGCACGGCTGGCCGAGCCACCGGCATACTGCGGCTTGAGCAGGGTGATGTGCGGGTATTTACTTTTAACCCGTTGCTGCATAAAGCTAATCCAGCTATTGAGGTTCGAGGCAGTGGCTTCGCCGGAAACAATGCCGATTTTCCCTTTATCACCCACCCGCTTGACCATCTCGTCGATGATGGTGTCACCCAGCCCCTGGTCGGTGGCTTGTGCAACGTACACGGGACGTCCGCTGTCTGGCGCATCGCTGTCACTGGTAAACAGATGCACATTGCTGGACTTGGCTTGTGCCATTACTGGCGCGATACTTGATGCATCTAACACACTGATACCAATGGCATTGACCTTTTGTGCAATCAGATTTTGCACAATTTGTAGTTGATCCATGGGATTGGTGTCGACCGGTCCGCTATAGACGAACTCGACGCCCAAATCCTTCGCCGCGCGTTTTCCCCCGGCTTCCATCGCCTGAAAATAAGGAATACCAATTATCTGCGGCACAAAGGCCACTTTTTCCGCCGCGACCGCGACGCCAGCAACCAGCAGTGACAAAGAACAGACAGCCGTAGCAATTCGACGCATGATGTTTCCCCTGGTATTTAGGTGTTTTCGAAGGCGCGCGCATCAGGATGCGCACCGGTAATCAATGAGACGATTTCATCGGGTGTGGTGTCAGCATGGCGACGCTCAGCAATTTTGCGTCCGCGTCGGAACACCACCATGCGATCGGCCACCGCAAACACATCACTGATGTTGTGGCTGATCAACACCACCGCACAGCCGCGTTCGGCGAGTCGTCGTGTGAGTTGCAGGACTTTCTGAGTTTCAGCGACGGCTAGAGCCGCAGTGGGTTCATCCATGATCACCAACTGTGCATTAAGATTCAGAGCGCGGCAGATCGCCACAGCTTGCCGTTGCCCACCCGACAAACTGCCAACCGCCGCCTCTGCATCGGAGATATGTGCATCAAGATCCTTCAATAACTGATCGACCTGCTCGCGCATCGCACGCCGCTTAAGGAAGGGGATGCCCAAAAAACGTCGTTTCAATTCACGGCCCAGAAAAACGTTTTCAGCAATGCTCAGGTTCTCAGCCAACGCCAACTCTTGATAGATAGTGGCGATACCGTGTTCAGCAGCTTGTCTGGGCGAGGAGAATTTCACCGCTTTTCCCTCGATCCACAGTTCGCCATCACTGGCGCTATAGGCACCCGAAAGTACTTTAGTGAAGGTAGATTTTCCCGCGCCGTTATCGCCTAGCAACGCCAACACTTCTCCGCGATGAATGGATAAGCTCACCTGATTGAGTGCGGTTAATGCGCCAAAGCGTTTACAGATATTGCGCGCTTCAATAAAACAGCTATTCATCCACACTCTCCAGATAGGCCGCAGTATGGAAGTCGATTTCCCATTGCAGTACGGTGCCGTAAAGCTTGGTAAGCCGCTGTTTCTCCTCAGTGCTGAGTGACAATGCGCACTGTTCCAGTTCGGCTTTGAGCCATAACGCCTGTTGGTGGAACTCCTCTTCGGCGTGCATCTCTACCCAGTGGCGCACATCTGCGTCGCTTTGAGGTTGCGCGCTGACTCGCTTGCACCAGTGGTAATACATCCACTCAGCGCCAAACATCAGGGTAATAATCTCGGCATAGCTGCCCTGCTGCGCCACACGCAGCATGCCGTCACGGAACCGATTCACGCCCGGCAAATCATCGGGATAGTCGCTGGGGTTAATGGCTCGCTGCGCGAGCACGGCTTCGAACCAGGCAATTTGGGTGTCCACCAGGGCATTGAGCACCCCGATAAGCCAGCGCTGCTGACGTATATCCGGCGCTTTGCTCACCCCCAACGCAAAAATAGCGATGGCAGTGGCCACGAAGTTGCCTTCAAACACCAAATAGCGATTGAACACGCTGTCTGGGAGTTGGTCATGTTCAATGTCCAGCACAAAGCGATGTTGTTGCATGGCTTGCCACACGGCTTGATGCTCGTTCAACAAGTGATCGGTAAAGCTGCTCATTACGCCTCCTCCAGTGCAGCCTGCGCCACCGACATAAAATGCTTCACGCGCGCCAGTTCAACGTCGTTCCACCACACGCCATCCACTTTCATGGTGCTGGCTACGATCACCCCTTGGGTGCGCCCTAAAATCTGGCAAACATTGGCTGGCGTGACGCCTGAACCCACCAGCAGCGGCAATTTGGTAGCAGCACGAATCTCATCGATTTCACTCAAGGTGGCGCTGTCACCGGTGCGTTGTCCGGTGGCTATCACAGCATCCGCTTCGAAGAAATCGACATCGCGTGTCAGTTCCTGAATCGATCTATCCGCCACAATCGCATGGCTGCCGTGTTTTACGTGGCTATCGGCAAATACGCGGATATGGTCAGCGCGCAGCTGGTTGCGATAACGCAACGCTTTCGCTGCGGCGCCTTCAATAAAGCCCTCATTGGCGATATACGCATTGGCCCATTGGTTGACGCGCACGAAATCAGCGCCACCTGCCAGCGCGGTGGCAATCGCTGGAATCGCGGCATTCGCCAACACGTTAATCCCCAGCGGTGCGCCAAAGCGTTGACGGATCTTCTCAGTGATGACTGCCATAAAAGCAGCGGTTTCATGGCCGATGTCCTCAGGTTTAGCGAAAGGAATGTCGCCATGATTCTCAACAATCAAACCATGAACACCTCCAGAGAGATAATTATCCGCATCGCGCAGAGCACGATCGATAATATCTGAAACTGATTTTCCACGATATTTTGGCGACCCTGGGAATGCATCACAATGAATAACACCGATCACTGCCTTCTTACGTGAAAAAATATCTTGTATCGCACTACTTTTTTCTGCTGATATAGAAACCATCTCTTTCACCTTATTAACGAGAAAACCATGCGCGTATATGTTGCAGGTAATATTGTTGTTGACGAAACTTGGTCCATTGATGAACTTCCACAAAAAGGCGCCTCAATTCATGGGCGAAAAATATCCCAGGATATTGGTGGGAAAGGCGCTAACCAAGCGACTATTCTTTCACGCTGCGGCATCGACACTCTTTTAATCGCTGCTACAGGCCGTGATATTCATGGCCAGTGGATCCGCGAGCGTATGCAGAGTGAAAATATATTACTACAGCCCGAAGAGGCTTTATCCGTTCACAGTGACACCTCAATCATTTTCAATAGTCGTGATGGTGACAACGCTATTATTACCACCCTCGCCGCAGCAGAAGCGTTGGCGCTGGAATGCATCCTGCTTTATTTAGCGGATGCTGCACCTGGCGATATACTTTTACAACAAGGTAATTTCTCCGTAGAAAAAACCCGCGCGCTGTTTAGTTGGGCGAAATCCCACGGCTTAATCACTGTTTTCAATCCCTCACCAGTTAATCCTGACTTTGCCGATTTATGGCCGTTGATTGATATTGCCGTGGTCAATCAACATGAAGCCGGATTACTGCATCCCACTGGCGTCAACACCTTGGTGATCACGCAAGGAGCTGCCGGTGCCGACATTTTCCGGGCTGGCGACCACCTTTATTGTCCCGCGGCACCGGTACAAGCGGTTGATAGCACCGGCGCTGGCGACACCTTTTTGGCGGTGTTACTGGCGTCATCCCTGATACGTGGCGTCGAACCTGATGCACTTGCCCTGTACCATGCCAGTGCCGCGGCGGCTATCACCGTCAGTCGCACTGGCACCCTAAGTGCCTTCCCCACGGCAGATGAGCTGGCAGCCATTCTGACTCACCGCCCGTAAGGGCGGTTTGCTTACTTAAACAGCGGACGGTAAGTGTCGACGTTCGCTTTTGTCACCACAGTCGCGGGAACCAAAATATTCTTACTGACCGTTTTGCCCTCATTAATGGCATTCAGTGCTTTCAACGCCTCTTCCCCCATCTTTTTCGGGTCTTGCTGCAGCACCGCCGCGACATAACCGCCATCAATCCCGCTAATGGCTTTTGCGGTTAAATCCCAGCCGAAGACTTTGATATCTTTCTGACGCCCCTGGTTTTCCACCGCCGCGATAGCGCCCAGCAGTGCCGGCTCTCCCGTCGCATAAATCGCCGTCAGATCTGGATTACCGGTGATCAGGTTTTCCGCTGCACTCATCGCGTTGTCCTGAATATTTTGCCCATCGACCACATCAGCAACGGTGATTTTGCTGTTGCTCTTAATGGTCTCTTCAAAGCCCTTCTGCCGCTGGTTCTGGATAGCTGAATTCAACGCACCGACAATACCGAGACGCGCTTTGCCGCCCATCTCTTTCGCGACATAATCAACAAAGTATTTACCGAGGATTTTCCCGCCTTCCAGGTTATCTACCCCAACCTGTGAGGCTTGCGGTCCTGCCGGTAATACCGCATCAATGGCAATCACCGGAATTTTCGCGGCGGCAGCTTCTTTAATCGCCGGCATGATACCGTTAACATCAATAGCATCCACCAGAATACCTTTCACACCCTGCTGAATATAATTTTCAATCGCATCATTCTGCGCCACAGGATTATCGTTGGCATTGTAGATCACCAACTCTTTGCCACTGGCTTTCGCCGCATCCTGTGCCCCTTGGTTCATCAGGTTAAAGAACAGTGCCTGCTGATTAATTTGCACTAATGCATAAGTGGGTGCGGCTTGAGCCACTGCAAATAACGATCCTGCGGAGAGGAGTGTCGTTGCCAAAACCATTGAACGCAGTTTTCCGGTGAAAGATGACATCATTGAGTTCCTCGTCGGGAATAAATAATAATCAGCGTTTCCCAGCGCTATCACGCTGAGAGTTTATGTTGGCAGGCAAATATCGATTAAATAATGCAGAACACGCCATTTAAGTCGTGTTTTTGATACCACCGGATTCCACTATTTCGGCATCCCCTCCGTTGGGAGTGCGGTTGAAATAGTTCGAAGCGGGTTGGGAAGCTATTCCCGGTACTGCGGTAAACGGTTTATACAATTCGCCTCATGGATTTTTTTGTCAAGTGTTTATTTATCGATCAGCGCAAAAGGGAAAGCGCTGTATCAGTAACGCTTAACTGTGTTACAGATAAACCACCTGAGCAGAAATGGCGAAATTCATGAGTACAAAACGCGTGTTGTTGTCTGATGTCGCGAAGCTGGCTGGCCTGTCAAAGGCCACGGTTTCACGTTATATGAATCACAGCATCGTGCTGCCTCAGGAGACTATTGACCGTATTGAAACCGCCATTCACACCCTCGATTATCGCGGCAACAGTCTCGCGCGGCGCTTAAGCAAAGGCGGCAGTGAAACGCTGGGTTTGGTGCTGCCTGATATCACCAACCCCTTTTTTGCGGAACTGGCCGATGCGGCCGAAGAAGCCGCCTCAGCGCGCGGCTACAGTCTGGTGTTGTGCATCACGCGGAACAATCCGGACAAAGAGGCGCAATTTATTCGCTGGCTGGACACGCGCCAGGTGGATGGTTTGCTGTTCACCACCAACCGCCCAGATAACGGCGTATTGCGGGCTGAAATCCAGCGTCAGCACCACGTGGTATTGCTGGACGAAGATATCCCCGGCAGTCAGGTACCCAAGGTGTTTGCGGATAACGTGCAGGGTGGACGCATTGCCACTGAGCAACTTATCGCCGCTGGGCACACGCGAATCGCGTTTATCGGCGGGCCGGAACAGCTGATGAGCGTACGCGAACGCTATCTGGGTTTTTGCACTGCGATGCAGCAGGCCGGTTTGGCGGTGCCGCCCGAGTGGGTGATGTACGGCAACTATGCACGCGAATTCGGTCAGCAGGCGCTGAATCATCTGTTCAGTTGCGAACAACGCCCTACTGCGGTGTTCGCCGCCAGTGATTACCTGGTGTTGGGCTTGCTCGACGGTTTACGCGCCAACGGTTTACAGGCACCCGCCGCCCTTTCACTGGTTGGTTTCGATGACGCAAACTATACCGACCTCACGCAACCCCGAATCTCTACCATCCGCCAGCCCGCAAGGGAACTCGGCCACACAGCGGTCAACATCATGCTACGACTGCTCAACAACGAATCCGATATCCCCATGGAGACACGTTTGCCGGTTGAGTGGATTGGGCGTGATTCGATTGGATTTGTTAACAGCGTCCCAAAATGATGCAAAAGCGCACAACAATGGCGCAAAAAGTGAGCTGAATTTTTTAATCGCGTTATAGTGAGTAAACCGGTTTACTTGACAATGACCTAACAAGTGATGCTTTACAACAAGTTAACCGAAAGTGCAGTGCCTGCGAAGCAGGCTGGCATGGATGCTGCAATGTCGTACCTGGCGAGTAAATATCATTGTAGCGTTTGTCCTGTTGGTTTTGACAAAAGTCTTATCTGGTAGGTAAACCGGTTTACTAGATTGTAAACCGTGCTGGATGAGTCCTTTTTCCCAGCAGGACAAACATTTCCCACAAGCGTTGATGGGAGTTGTCCAATGCAGCAATTACAAGCTCTTCCTGCCCGGGTTGAAATGGTGAATATCACCAAAACCTACGGTTCGATTCGCTCCCTGCGCGGCGTCAATTTGCAGCTTGCGCCGGGAGAAGTGCTCGGTTTGGTCGGCGATAACGGTGCCGGCAAATCGACACTCACCAAGGTCCTTTCAGGCGCCGTGATCCCCACCAGCGGGACCATCCGTATTGACGGGGAACAGCAGCATTTCAACAACCCGGCCGATTCGCGTCGCTGCCATATCGAAATGGTCTATCAAGATTTGTCTCTGTGCGACACCGTGGATGTGGCGGGTAACCTATTCATGGGCCGTGAGCCGATGAAAAGCGTGCTCGGTGTTCCCTTCCTTGACCAAGCCAAAATGCATGCTGAAGCCCGCGACATGCTGAAAGGGTTAGGGATCTCGATTCCCGATACCCGCTTATTAGTCCGCAACCTCTCTGGCGGACAGCGTCAGGCGATTGCCATTGCACGCGCTGCGGCGTTCGACCCGAAAGTCCTGATCATGGATGAACCCACGGCGGCACTGGCAGTCGCCGAAGTGGAGGCGGTACTGGAATTGATTCGCCGTGTGTCGGCGCGCGGCGTCAGTGTGATTCTGATTACACACCGCCTGCAAGATCTCTTCCTGGTGTGCGACCGCATCATGGTGATGTATGAGGGCACCAACGTTGCCGATCGCCGAGTGGCCGATACCAGTCTCAGCGACATTGTGAACCTGATCGTGGGTGAAAAATTTACCGCGCACTCAGCGGCTGCACATTGAGGTAACAGGATGAGCATCATGAATTTAGGCAGTTCCCGCATGATCCAGCACTCACTCCCTCGCCGCCTGCTGCACAACCATTCCGGCGTGGTGAGCATTGCACTGTTTTTCATCTTCTGCTGTGTGGTGTTTTCTCTGATCACCAGTAACTTTCTCACCAGCACTAACTGGCTGAATATCATTCGCCAAAGTGCACCACTGCTGATTGTCGCCACCGCCATGACGCTGGTGATCACCACTGGCGGCATTGATTTATCGGTGGGGTCAACCCTGGCGTTGGTCGGGGCGCTTTCTGCTATTGCACTGAACAACTGGGGTTTGCCGTGGCCGGTGGTGTTAATCGGCGGGTTACTGCTGGGGGGCTTAGTGGGGGCGATCAACGGCTTCTTTATTGCCTTCGAAGGGATACCCGCCTTTATCGTCACGCTGGCCACCCTCGCCGTGGTGCGGGGTATCGCACTGTTGGTGACTCAGGGTTATTCGATCCCGGTTCCCGCCGACAGCCTGTTTACCTTTATGGGTCGCGCCTGGGTGCTGGGTATACCGATGCCCGCGCTGATTGGCATTGTGTGTTTAATTGCCGGACACATCCTGCTGAATCATATGCGTTTTGGCCGTTACGTGACCGCCATCGGGGCTAATGCTGAAGGTGCACGCCGCAGTGGTATCAATACCAAAGCGGTGACCATGAAGGTGTACATCATCAGCGGGATGGCGGCCGCACTGGCAGGCATGATCATCACCGCACGCCTCGGCAGCGGCTCCTCTAATCAAGGCGAAGGCTTTGAACTGCAGGTGATTGCCGCAGTGGTATTGGGCAGCACCAGTTTGTTCGGCGGTTTTGGCACGGTCATTGGCACGCTGTTGGGTGCGCTGTCTATTGCCATTATCCAAAACGGGCTGATCTTGTCGCACATCTCGCCGTTCTATACCCAGATTGCGACAGGCACCATCATTCTTCTCGCCATCTGGCTCAACACCCGCATTCTCAACCCAACCCGCGCCGCCGCGAAAGGATAGCTAATGAAAGGATCAATCTTTCGCCACGCAGATCCGTTACCCCTTGGGGTGAGCAGCGGCCACGTGATGACGGTGCTGGGTCCGCTGCCACTGGCTGAAATGGGTGTGACCTTGATGCATGAACACATCCTGCTGGATGCCTCAGGGAAATGGGTGGCGCCCTGCTGTTGCAGCGAACGCCACGTGGCCGAGATGCCCGTCAAAATGGAAAACCTGGGTGAGCTGTCGCTTAACCCGCTGATGAGTCGTGATAACTGCCAGCTTTTTGATGTGGATACCGCCATCGAAGAATTGATGAAGTATCGCGCGCTGGGTGGAGAAAC
>Ga0157363_1005738_pt1 | contig 11617 bp, 3 predicted proteins | sample AttsexASBM1_FD_111477 | JGI IMG/M metagenome (GOLD analysis project Ga0157363, IMG submission 111477) | Fungus gardens microbial communities from leaf cutter ant in Ribeirão Preto, State of São Paulo, Brazil - Atta sexdens ASBM1 | ecosystem: Host-associated > Fungi > Mycelium > Unclassified ...
ATATTGAAATAATTGATAATATATCATCAATATAAACTTATAAGTATTTTGGTAGAGACTATAAATAATCTTATCCAAAAATAATCTTATTCCAAAAATTATTTTAAATTCTCAATTCATGTAAGAAGATATAAAAGTAAAGATAAAAAAATTTTGCATTGCAGTGTCAGACGAGAATGTGAATAAATCTTAAACGGATTTATTTTTTCGATGTATATTTCTTAAAATTGTCTAACTCTCTAAAATTACCAAGCAATCATTATTGACTGTTTCTAGTTTTTAGATTAATATATTTCTTATGTATATATAAAAACATAGGATTCAGAAATTCTTAACTTTTGAATAATTATGTCTTTTATTTATGCCTTTATACTATTATTTATGCCTTTATATTGATAAAATATTAGTTCTCCACTTTCTTTATTTTTATAACAATTTATTCGCTTGGTCCTTTTACTGAGTAAGACTCTTTTTTTACGTTGGTATTTCTAATGTTAAAAAATGAAAAAATCGAATATAGTTTAAGGATAGGATTGTAGTAATTCAGCCTGCACATTCAGACAGACCGAACGATCGTGTTAAGTTGCAATCGAGTAGCTCAATGGAGCAATCAAAGATACAAATTGCGTATCGATGGGCACAGAAAGGGAATTCCCTTCGAAGAAGAAATAGTTTTTGTGTAATCAGTCCCACGATTTTTCATTGGAATGAAGCACTCGAGAACCACTTCTTATTCTCAAGTCCTTTGATCCTCGCTATCCACTACTAATGTGCCCAAAGGATGGCAGGCGGGAGAACGCTTCAGCATTCTTGGTTTCGCGAGGTACTGCGCCAAATTAGCAGTCCCTTTGTGCTGCCATTCGCTCGCTGTCAGCCGATGAATTCAGTTTGCCTTGGCCGACGTGCACACAGGTACACCTGCACGCGTATGTATAGGGCTCTTTCCAAGGCATGTATTTCAATCGGGATCCGTTCGTCGTTCTTCCCGGAAGGCGTCCTCGGGTTGATGTTGGGCGAGCAGCCAGGAAAGGACGGAAAAATGAAGAGCATGCTGAAGAGCAAAGTAATTCGGGCCAATGTTTGCGACGTCAAAACCCCGACGGCACTCTACTTGGCGAAGCTGTCTCGACCTTTCTCGCGGATTGTTATTAACCTTTAACGGTCCGATTTTGTGCCGTCCGATTTTGTAGCACGGAGGTCGGCGCTTGAAATTAATCGCTGTTTGTCACGTAGCGGTAAAAACTGTAGCGACATTACCTGTCGCTGGATTTACTCGAGGCGAGGGCTTGATTGAGGCAACGTGGCGAGATTTTTTTTTTATGCATCCATAAATTTAGTAATTCGACATAGTAATTTTTTTTAGACTTTTCTCCATATAGGCGAACAGCTTGACGCATGGTAATAATTGGAAATAAATTTGTCAGAATTAGGAATTATTGACTTTCTATTAATAAATATAGAAGACTAGAAAGTGTAGAGATTAATAAGCGTGTACTTTTTAAATCTTAGGAGGAGAAATTTAAATCATTTTAATTCTCATGTCACTTTGTGACGTTTAAATAACTTGAAACTGTGAAAGTACATTGAAATATCGGGGATACGTTGTAGGGCTGAAAAATCCGAAGCATCCATCCACAAATCTTCCCTGGTGACGGATAGCGCATAGAAACATTTCTCGCAACAAGATGTTTACTAAGACTCGTACATTCCGGAATATCGGAATGTACGATCTATCCGCGTATAATGGCGTAGTCAAATGGGGTCCGATCTATATGGCTAGCCGAGAGTATCCATATTTGTGGCTTTTGTACGGTACTCGATTGATCGCTCGATCACGCGTCCGATGCCGGGATTTATAGCCGTCTATTCATCACCCATAGAGTTCTGGCAAGGATCTTGAATGTTGTATAGAAAGCTCCTAGCTTTAATACATCAGGCAGGAGCATTTTATCGCCTGGAATTTAAAATCCGGAATTTAGAAGGTCGCTATTCCAAAATCTCCTAGGTTTATTTTCTCGCTCAATTTAAATTCAAATCGTGAAGTCTGCATGCATCTGTCTTACTCTCATGATTGAATTAATCTATCTATCTATCAATTTTTAATGATTTTTGAGAAAATAAATTATCGAATTTTTTTTTATATTCCTAAAGCTCGATAATTTGCTCATAAAAGTTAATTTAATTAAATTAAATTGCGTAAACGAGAAAAGCAGGCGCTAATTTAACAGATTTAATTTTTATGTCGGTTAGTACATAATCAACTATTCTAATAAACCGGCCTAAGGGCCGTAAATGAAGGGTATAGGAATGAGCGTATAAGTTGGAACAGCCGAGACTTCACGTGAAGGAACAAGCCTGTCTGTATGTTAATATCGGCTTTAATCACGCTATCGTGAGTGTAAATTACGTTCGTCCCAGATTTATTCCGACTAGCAGCACGGTCGTTCAGTTTATGTCGCCCTTCGAGATTCCTCGTAATTTGTGCATGGTAGGAGTCAACTAGACATCGTTCGATTAACTGCTAGCTGCGTCGAGAATTCCGGAGAACATTAGAAAAGCGTTCTTTTGCATTCTGACTTCTGTCGGCTGTTAAAATTAACTGTCGCGACTGACTAATTCTAATCTAATTATCGGTTCTCTAATCAAAATTGATTCTATGCTCAAGCTATCCTTTGCAACAACATTATTTAGCGAGCAAATCCTTCTCCTTTCTCTTTTTTCTCCTGATAAACGACTCCAGCTATCGTATCTATCGGGAAACGAGAATCATTTAGCATTTATATTATACGATTATCGAAAAAGAGAGATCTTAATGAATTCTTACTATTTCTTCGATTATAACGGCAATGCCCGATCGTTGAATTATTATTATTACCATGCCTCGAGAAATGTTTGCATGTTTAAAATGACAGCTCGATTTTTTTTCGGCTGACTTTTTATTAAATTGCGCCATGTCGGAAAGATTTTTCGTGATAAACGCTCACAGAATGTGCGTGTTTCATGGATTTAATTGGTAATACCGAGCTTCTTTAAAACTCCTGCGATTATTACGCAGAGAGGAGAGAACTGATAACGCACCGAAGCCTGGTAATTGCGGATATTGAGGATACCTCTGTAGCATTTATCCCTCATACACGCGAACGGAACCGTTATCGGATTAGCAGCCTGGTTACGCCATTTTCCCATATCCTCCATTTATACGAGGTATAAATTCTCTATTCATGCACATCCTCTCTCTCTGTTTATACGACGTCAAGTGTTAAGTGCGCAACCAGCTCCGAAGTATGCAGAGTCGGCTGGTGATTATGTAATTGCGTAATTGTATAACGGTCGGAAGCCACAAGAATTCTTCATCGCATATGTGCGAATTTTAATTACGTTTTACAATAGATTACAACAGTTGCTCTTTAGCATGTAATAGAAAGATAAATAAATGAAAATGAGATAAGTAGATTTTTAATAACAAGGTGATATGCATATTTTTATGTCAATGATATATTTTGATATTAATTATGTCTGCTGTACTATTAACAAAGCATGATTATCACTGCTTTACTTTAACAATTAAATGATGTCTGCAATTTTGTTTGTATGCATATTATGTAAGGAGTTTGCACTATGCACGATGATAATTGTTATCTTACACCGTGTCAGAGTCAGGTGGACAATTGACACCAATGGTTTTTCTTCTCGTTGCATCTAATTAGATTAGAAGCTCACTGTGTGACTCGCCTCAAACTGATCAGTACGACTGATGTTAATTGCGTTAAAGAGTAGGTCTCTTGATCTTTATATTAGAATACCATTAGAATAACATCATCATATATGTATCTTTTAATCTGTTCTATTATGAGTTCTGTGGAAATTTTGAAAACGAATTTGTTATAGACTTAGAATTACTATGAGATACATACATTGTGATATTAGATAATAAATGTTTTATTGAAGTATATAGGAATTCTAAGTAAAAATATTTTTGTTAATATCTTGTCTATGTATCTTTTAATCCGTTTTACTGTAGTTACATATATGTAAAATATTGGAAGTAGATTTGTTAAGATTTAGACTTATGCAACGCAAAAATTACTTTAATAATATATATACACTGTGAGATTAGAAAATTAAAGTTTTATTTTGAAAAACTATTTAGAATTTCTGAGTGAAATTATTTTAGTTAGACACATTCGATTTTCTATAAAGTATTACATTGAATGAAAATTCTTCGTATGAAACGGTCTTTTCGCACGAAACAACCTAATATTATCGTGCAAGCTAGTAATATCTATTCTTAGCATGGCTCATGAGTTTGTACGATATTTCGCACTTCACTCATATTACGTTCGTGTGTCGTCTGCGACCTTTTTAATCATAGAGTGTATCCTATAATCTCCACAGGGGCGAGCAGTATTGCACCATGGTCCAGCAGCTTCGCATGCATTCGCTATGCTATGTTGTCGGACTTCATTAAGAGGATCGTATAGCACTCTGTCCGAAGAAGGTCGAAAAAGAGAATGACGATATGAACATTCGCACGTTTGCACATACGAAACGTGCGAAGGCAAGAAGAGGCAGAAATTTGCAGGAAGTTTGCCGAGTGTTGTATATCTTGTCATCTAATATTTTAGCACGGGTATTACGCGCAATTCCGCGTTAACCAGAGAACTGTGTACACTGCTTGAGTTATTATTACATAAAAATTGCATTATTATGCGAGGTGTGTCAAAATATGCGGTTTTTAAATTAAACGAATTAAATTAAATTTGTACGCCTCTGACAACTGACGTTTCGTGCTGTAAAAATGTAACAATAGACGAATGAATTATTTTATTGGAATCTGCGATGTTGCCTGTGTCTCTCTCATTGTTTATCGAGTGAGGATGTTTACAAGAAACTTTTGGTGAATAATGTGCGCATTGTATATACGTATATATCTGTTGTTCCCGGATGGTCTGGGTGGTCAGAATACTTCGGCGAACTAAAGAAAAATTCTCGCGGATGCGTTACAGGTCCTTCCGCGCGACGATCGAAAGAAACAACGAAGCAGGGTTGAATTTACGGTCTTGTTGAGACAATGCTCACGCACCCAACACTGCTTCATTTCTCTTCTCGCTACCACGAAATGTACGACATATAGAGAAAAAAAATGGTCTCCAGCGTTAACTTTTCGACTTACTATTTAAGGAAATATATCGATTCTTAAATTTAAGTTGCCACCACATCACCAAAACAATTTTTACATTTTATTTACATATGAGCAGATTTTTATAAGAATTATTTTAGTATATATATTTAATATATTTTCTACATAAATATTTACTAAATATGTGTAACTGTGTGTGTATATATTTATTTGATAAATCATTAATTTGATTTAATTACAATTTTTTATAAACGTATATTTACAAATAAATATCTTAAGTGCTATTTAAAGAAATATGTTTTAAAATTTAATAAATTGTTTTTAGTGTAAGAATGAGCGATATTGTAAAAATAGTTAATATTCTAGCAATTAGCTTAGAGTGTCCTACATAATTATTTTAATATCCAAGAATTATTTTTAAGTCTATATCTGTCATTTTTAAATATTTTAGCAAAATCATTCTTTCCATATAAGTTTGCAATTTAACATTATTGGACGATTAAATAATTTTTTAATATTATAATTCAATACGACAGAAAAGAATGACAAAGTGGATGTTGTTTAATGATGTTTTATTATACAAAATACAGCGAATCTGTTTGATATCCGTTTCCACGAGGATCGTGGAAATACTGACAAACGCGGTAAGGCCATTGGCGTACAGAGCGCCTGGGGAAGAACCCAGGAGGCCATTACCCAGTGTACCAACCATTCAACCGACCAAGCCCATTACCATTTATCCTGGTAGCCGCGCGCCGGAATCGGAATTCGTACTTTTGCGGGCCGAGCGAATCGAGCAAATTTATAATAACAAGGAACTCCTTGTTGCGCAGCCAGTAATCGGCATCCTGGATTGCAGGGGACGCCAATCGTTCATTGATAGGTTGGAGGTGAATCTCGGTGAAAGCTGGACAGACGAATAAGCCGGAAATATCTGTCTATCTTTTAATTATCACAGTAGTTTGTGACTTACCAACGCACGCGGCGGCGATGACAAAATCGAAACCATTGAAATTAAACGTCATAATCTTCCTAAATGTAAAACTATAAATAATAAAATATAAGACTGAAATAATATTATGAGACAAATGAAATTTAGATCAATAAGAATAAATCAAGAGAAAAATTCTTATTTTCGGTCAAAGATTTTCATACTTGATAATGTTTATATGCAAATTTATTTTTCTATTGTATAAATTGCAAGAGCAATAAGAACAATAATTCGGCACAGTAATTAGTGAGCTGTTAATAAAATATTAGTACAATTACATTAAATATAAATATAAACTTTCAGGATTTGTTATACGTTTCGGCTTTCTTCAGCGATGTCAAGTTCATATAATTACGTTTTATGTACAGTTTCGATAGATATCGGAATAGCACGATCAACCGTGACGATCGTCGAGCCTAATACTTCCATTTCCAGGGCAGGCTTCGAATGCGCGAGACGAACACGCCTAATCATTCCGTAAAATTGGTAAACGGTGCACCGTGATCTATGGTCGTGCGCGATAGCAGGATATGTCTGTCTAGAGAACACGATGGCGACCGAGGCGGATCGGTGCTAGACAATTAGCAATGGGATCCGCTGCTGGTCGACGGTTTCTTGCCGCGTTCCTTCTTTCTAGCGGGATTATTCTCCCTGCGATGAGGATAATCGCCATTCGCGGATGGTTCTCCCTCTGGGCCGTTCGTCCATTCGTTCGTTCGTTCGTTCATTCGTTCGAAAGCGAGCAATATTACTGCCAGACACGCCACACGAGGGTAAGAAGAAAGAAGGAGAAGGAGAGAAGTACAGATAGATGGAGAAAAAAAGGATCAGCGAAGAAAGCCGAAGAGCAGGATTTATTATGGGGATCGTATGTCCCGTAAGAGTAGCCGTGAAAGTGCACCGAGAGAGCCGCACCGCAACCTCGTCTTTATAATTCCACCGCACTCAACATTCTGGCTGCTTCGTGCATATGATTAGTTAGCGGTAGATCATAACCGCGTATGAATTATCGACTAATCGCGCGCCACTGCCGGCGAATATATATCTCTCTTCTTCTCTTTCTCTCCCTTTAGCTATGGAACGACTCTTGCGAGAGAGGTTCTTCGGTGAACGAAACGATCGTGCTAAAGAACGTATCTTTCTTTCCCCCCCCCCCCCTCTCTTTCTCTTCTTACAAAGTTCGCGTTGCCGCAGTTATGAGATTACGACCTAGCCGTGAAATACGTTTAGTCTCTTCGATTCGCTTCTGCTCTCCGCGAGTTACCAATTCTATTCGCACGAGGATTCCGCGCGATCAATCAATCGAACAGTTGGAATTATCATGGATAATAAAGTCTGGATAAGATAGAGCATTAATAAAAATGCTTTGGCAGTAATAGGAAAAAAGAATAGATTGTAAAAGATCCGAGATTTCTTTTTAAATGGATGACTTTCAGCAAAAAATTGACACGGCATCGTTAAGACTTTGTTCTTACATAACTGTTGAGTTCAAACGTAATTTACTTCTGTATCATGAACGACACGCTTCTTGTAACTTTCGTATCTGTCGATACGCCTCTTCTTACTTTCACGTGACTATCGTCGCTTCATCAACGAGATTTCTGCGAGTGTATCCACGAGAAACTTAATCGTGACATTTATGGAGTAAAAAGATGCCGCGAGATCAAGTGGAAGTTTTTCGAGTGCCATAATTGTTCAGTTATAGCGTGCATCGCCGATTCACGTCAATGAATGTGCGAATGTTCGACTATACATATATTTCTCAAGATTTCCTCTCTGAATTCTCGATCTCTCTTCTTTCTTACAAGCGTAAAGTGATATTTTTTTCACATATTTTTTAAATAATTTTTTTTCGTAAGAAGTCAACTCCATAATTAATTTGGAATATGCTACCTAAACTCAGAAAACAATTTACTATAAATCTTAATACATACTTTTTTTTATAGCTAACTAAATATATACTCTCTTACAGTGAATCAATATACTCATTAAAAATTTACTCATTAAAAAAGTGATAGTTTAATTGAATTAGTAGTTCTTGTATCAAATATAAATATATGTTTATATTTAGCAAATATTTAATTAGAATTAAAACTATGCAAACAAATATTTATTACAAATATTTTTATAATTATTTGATGAAATATGATTATTACTGCGTGCATAAAATGCTTCTCTTCGCTTAATTCGTTCCAATTCTATTATGTTAGCGATGACTTGAAATATGCATTTGTGTTCTGCATTATTGATTGTATGATATTTTTCTGTTTCAGGTAAGTTTCAACAATCGTGATTTCAACAATTTCGGTGTATTCACTTTAGTTGATACTATTTACAATGCGAGGTAAGGAAGATTACAAATGTGGATTTAAGTTACAGTACAAAGTATGATAATAATTTTTTACGTTTACATCGCGAGATTTATCGAGTAATATACGAGAAATTTTTTTATTTCGAGGATATTGCAAAAAGAAAGATTATACAACGCAATGGCTTCATTAACATAATTAGAATATATACAGACTTGAACTTAACGAATTCTAACGAATTTATAAATAGACTATATTAGTGACACTCGGATGTTAAGAATGCAATCTCAATCTTTGTAGAATGCATCATGTGCGGTTACATTAGAGAGATTATGAATTATGCATATTTCTGAAAATTATAATCATTTCTGCGTTCATTATACGACACCTGTTCAACCACAGAAGAGATTGTCTATAATATATATGTTTGATCCTTGAGACATCATTGTGTGTAGCATTCCTTTCAGTTTACACATGTTCTAATTTAAAGTGATCTCGAGTATTGCGATCGATAGAAAATATAAACTATTTTCATATATTTATCGTTCATTCATTTATCGCTTATGCGACATATTTTCTGACATCTATTTCGTATTCATACAGGTTACAGTATAAAGTATGTGAAATGCGATATAGTTGAGGCATACTAATATTATCGCGTTTTTATTTTTAACTGCTGTCCCTTGGAGGATAATTTGGAATAAAATAAATAGTGTCGACACTATTCACATAGACTATTCGTAATAGATCATGTGTAATTTTAAAATATTCTCTGCTGGGAGCAATAATTCTGTCCATCACGAACACTTGCGAATCTAATCTAAATCTTACATTATATTTGAGTTGTAAATTTTTTTGATATTTTAAATTTTTTTATATTTAATGATTCTCTCTATTTTCTTTTAATAAAAATAATTTCCGGTACAATAACAAGAGCTACGAAAACAAGTTGATTCATATATGAAATTTCATCGCCTTATTATTATCATTGCAATGTAAGAGTATACGCATGTTTTTATTGTCTCGTAATCGAAATGAAATTCAATATTGAGATCCAACCTAATGATAATTGGTAACTATAAGGAATGATCCCCCGGGTATGACTCCATTACAGAAATTAATCGCTCCGCTGGAGTGGACGGTGCAAATCGTTTCAGTAATCAGTAATCACGAAGCCAGTGCTTGTCCTCTCTTTAGGCCTTCGTCTCTTCTTTCTCTTTTCCTCTCTCACTCTTTCTGTCGTTTTCCGTATGCGAAAGAGAGCTTCTTCGCTCTCCCTTTCGTTCTTCCTTCAAGAATGTGCGTGTAGATCAGTGCCTTCCAACCTTTTTGCACGCAAGATTTTCTTGCGGGTGGTCCATCAGAAGTGCGTCTTGACACGTGACCACGTCAGATTGCGTGCAATACAACGGCGCGATTTTTATTAATGATTTTTGTTCATTGATTTTTTTATTCGCGCATACTTTCATATTTGCCTAAATTAATTCTGTACAAATTAATTGCAAATTAACTTTCTGATGTTCAATGAAGCGTCTAATGTCTAGCATTTCAACTATTGATAGGCTGCATTATTTACCTAATTTAAAGTTGCACGATTCTTGATTAATCTTTGTATATTTGAAGAAATTTACTAAAGATGTATATTTGGAATTTATTGAAAAATGCCGTCGCGTGTAAAATAATTTGTTGGAAAGCACTGTAGGTTTAGATCTAGCTTTTGTGTTTGTTTCACATGCTTGTATTTAATGGTCATATTTTAATGACACTTTAACGATGCTTTAACGCACTGTGTTTCCGATTATTCCGAAGGAGAGGATATTTATTACTTACACTTTAATAGTCGGCTTTCTAAAATGTCATGAGTGCGATTATTGTAAAACATAAAATTTGCATATCGTTTTATCGGCCAACATGTACGATCGATATTCATAGGTGAGAATTTTGAAGATGGAATGGAGATTAATTATCTGACTAATGAGTTGATAGTTTGTTACGAGGGGACGTAATCACGCGTTACGACGTAAAATTAATTGAACGGTGGCAAAAACGTGATCGAGCCAAAGCATGCCGAGACGGCAAAAGAGATGAATGAAGAGGATAGGAGGAGAAAAGGGGAAACTGGAGGAGAAAAATGCGGAATGAGATTAATAAAAATTAGAGGAAGGACAGGACTTAAAGAAAAGGACAATTATGTGTTAAATACGAAGCTGCGAATTTAATTCAAAATTATATACTTCACAATTTTTTAATTTCCATTTTGTCTTTTATCCATCGACACAACATAGTTTTCGCTCGTACATATATAATTATTCAACGATATGAAATTATAACATTTACAGACTCTTCTGTTATTTATAAAAATTTAATTATTTTTTATAAATAATAAATTAAGTTATTTGTCAATAATAAAAGTCTGTAAATGTTATAGTTTCATATCGTTGAATGATTATACATATATGGTTTGAATGAAAACTGTTTTCGTATTTTATATTTTAGTAAGCCATAACATATCAAGAATTGTTTTCCGTTACTACCTTTACGTGTGTCACATCTAATATCTAATGGAAGTAAACTTAATCGACCATATAAGTAATTAATTTATTATTTTTGTTGCTGCAATATACTTGATTCTCAGTCAAGGCCACATACGAGATTCGCAAACGATAACGATTATTAGCACGCGAGATGAAGTTCCTCCGTCATCATACTTTTTGTTTCTGTCCTGTTCCTTTTTTTTTCTTCACTCCGAAACGCGATCAACCTCACTCTTCACAATCCAGCTCAATATACGCTAATTGGTGTGTTCGCCACGTCGCGATATTTTACTGTCCGGCATTTAATATCTCGTTTGCCGACTATTCAGCCAACGGCAGAGCATCCGCATCATTCGCCTTAAAAGCGTGCTTTTATGTATCGCACTTTCAGCAAGTACGACGAAAAATTACGTTAGAGTGACTTTACCATGAATTTATTAATCTCTTTCTCTCTCAACCTGCTTGTAACACTTTTAACTCTTTTGAAAACGGGGATAATCATCTTTACAAGTTTAACAAAATTTATGTCTTATATTTTTATGCTTTTCTTGTAATTATTTTTAAAAGTATATAATAATTATAATTATATTTATCGATAAAATATATGTTATTATTAAATACAAATATGCAGTGAAATCTTAAT
>Ga0157363_1005739_pt1 | contig 11614 bp, 8 predicted proteins | sample AttsexASBM1_FD_111477 | JGI IMG/M metagenome (GOLD analysis project Ga0157363, IMG submission 111477) | Fungus gardens microbial communities from leaf cutter ant in Ribeirão Preto, State of São Paulo, Brazil - Atta sexdens ASBM1 | ecosystem: Host-associated > Fungi > Mycelium > Unclassified ...
AAAAAAAAAATGCAGCATATACTACGTTATATGAGTGAATTAATTTAATAATTGACACGTTTCAAAATGTAATTTTTAAATTTTAGTTTCTCTATTGTATAACAATATACTGAGAATAATTTAATAGAAGGTCGAAAAGTCTGATTATTATTATTATTATTATTATTATTATTACATATATGTAATACACATTGAATTATTTAAGCATTAAAGATCCAGATTCAACTGTTATAGGCATTTAATTTCTAATTCTTATTAGTTATTATGTTCTCATATGTATGATCTAATAAGATTCTTATTATTATTATCATTATTATTATATAAAATTATTTTCTAAAGATTGTTTTTCACAATAAGATCTTGTGTAGGCTTTCATACTTCTTATTTAGCAAATTTGATTTTACTCCAATGTAAAAAGGAGGAAAATTGAATTATACAAGAAGTTCAGCTAAAAAAAAACAAGTCTATAGAGTGAGTACTTTTGACTAGTTCTAGCACTACGCGAAGTGCGTAACGTATATTTATCCATAATTTATTACGAGGCATCATATCGCCGAATATATTTGAAATTGTGTTGCTGGGAATGTAGTTGATTTCGCTTTGTTGTAACTGCTTTAATATTAACTCAATAAGAGAGAGAGAGAGAGAGAGAGAGAGAGAGAGAGAGAGAATATGTATGTGCGTTGTGTATCTACTATGTTAAAAGCCAAAGATAATACGGATAATGATCGGCATGCAACGAAGCGAACATTAATAATGCGTTATTATACATGAAGCTTAACATTACAATTGATTATTTACATCAGCAAAAAGAAATGTATGTATCCTCATACGTGTTTACTGAAATCGATGCAACGATAGCTATATAGCATTGAATAATAATTGCCATGTGATTAATTCTTGAAACTGAAAAAATAGCATGATTCTTAGAAAATAGGAACACAATAAATAATAACTAAATGATATGATCTTTCGACGAACTATCTCCATTATCTGTAACGATTTTACTATGGTTGACTCATTAACTCTGAGACTATACAATAGTATCATAAAATCATATTTTAATTCATTTGATAATGCACGATAATCAAATTGATAATTTGTTAAATTAGTGTCTCTATAATATAATAAGAGAAACTGCCGCCATGTATAATCAAATTAAAGTTGAAATTATCCTATAAAATACAAATCTAGGGAATAATTAAACAATTCTAATCCATTCTGAATAATTCCATAATACGTGTGATGTTAGATACCTAACATACATCTTATGATGTTAAGATTGAGAGATGTAAGTCTTAAGACGTTTTTCGGAGTCAAATAAGTTATTCCATTTTACGATATAAAATAAATGAATGAAAATTAAAATATTAAGAATAAGCGAATCTAACAGTGATCATTGATTTTCGATCAGACAAAAAGTCGGGAGAAAAGTGTAATTCATTCGTAGATCATACATATGAATTTTGCTAGAAAGATAGTAGAAAGACTATTTGTCCATAACGACGTTTCATTGTCGTCTTTGTACCTGCTTCCTGTGACGTGCGATTTAATTAATTCTTAGGACATGACTCATCGTAAACCAGCACTTGTACGTGCCACTTTGAGGCTGAGAATATCTTTCTATTCTTGGATAAGATTAATTTGGAGGAAAAGGCACAGTTGAGAATATTTCCATATCGATCGAAAGGCCCGTATAATTTAATTCTTACTAATACATTGTCATATTATAGTTAGAATTTACAATAAAAATATAATTAAACATTGCAAAGTTATTTGAAATCTATTTATATATTTCAAAGCTTCATCTAAGGCCGCTATTTTATAGCCGCTATTTTAGTCTATACTTATCGAAGTCTTAAGTAATTTCTTAAAATACTGATACCAATTCTGTGATTGGTTCATGACATTTTAAGATTGTACTAAGATGATCTTAAATATAAAAACCGATCTTAAATATAAAAAATTACAAGTACTAGTTTAAGAACTTTCCGCTTTAATAATTATAAAAAAATACGATTATAAAAATATTACAGAATAGAATATTTTCTCAAACATTGAAACTGTTATTTCCGTATGACGAATATCATTGCCATATTATCTGTGTTATGATCAAAACCTAATTTAATATACAACTCTAATAGTTATAATGATTTATTACACCGACAAGAGACCTATAGACCCTTATTTATAGCAAAATGATAGAAAGCATTATATCACGTTGCTACTGCGTATGTGTATCTTCCTATTCTTCAAAAAATACACATCTCTTCCTGTTGAGATATAATACCACGTGTCTGTTACATCCTTGTTATTCACATGCTACGTAGTTCTATTTCAAAAAGTCGACTGTATATCGAGTCAGCTGTACAGAAAATCAATACTCTGGAAAAATCAATAGCAGTAAATTGAAAATTTATTTAACTAGAGTTTCTATGATAATAGTTAAACAAAAGAGGTAAGATTTTTTTATTGGTTGCCTAAATCCGTCATATGTAATAGTCAAGATAAACACAAATTTTTAATATATTTAAAAAAAAAAAGAAATAATAGTTAGCACTAAAGTTTTATAATCAAACAGTGTCATTTGGTGATATCAGTAAATATTGAATCTTATATTTCGTATATATATATATATATGAATAAAATATTTAAGCATTTAACAGGATATATATTATGGAACTATTCCGATTAGAATTGTTATTATTTCTAGATTTCTTTGTTTTCACAAAGGATAATTTCAACGTTAATTTATAATTGATTGAATGCACTCAGTACATATTATTGTGCGTTAAAAAAAACTATCATACACAAATTGATATAAAAATATATATGTTTAATATAAATATAAAAACGAATTAAACCATGAAATCTTTAATACATTTTATTATGCTGTTAAGTAAAATCTGCATTTTATAATTGGACATACTTGCATTTTACTTTTGCACAGATTAAATCAGTGTACAAATCGGCTTTAATTGCACTAGTGCGTTCAACCGAATTCGCAATCGAATTAGCTACATGGTCACAGTTTGTCCTAAGTAAAGTCTTGTACAACGCATAATGCAAAAGAAAATGAACCAAGATCCTTCCTTTCCATGAAATAAAAGACTCTTTTTATTAGTTTACTTTTCTTAAGCTTTATGCATTATGCGTTATGTAAAATCAGTGCTCGGCCTTAACTCTTATTATATTCTAATTCAACAAATTATCAATTTTATAAACACTAGGAATCAGAGTCATCGTTTTTTGTGAACGTCTAGCGACTGATTTCGTAATTAATAACACTTGCATATAAATCGTTATTGCTTATTAGAGTTAAATTATATTTAAATCGATGTATTCTTTATTATTTCGTGAATATAGGAATACTGAATTTGGGAGTATTGCGAAAAGTACTTATAGATACAGATCACTATACGAATATATCTATTTAGTATTTTCATAGATATAATAGATACAGATTCCCTGCAGATCTCAGCGTCTGTGCTCCATTAGAAAGAATTGAGTATATCAGCATATCTCTTCAAAACGATTCTTTAGAGAGAGAAAGAGCGATATAATTCAAGTTATCTCATTCATCCTGACAGTGACAACTTCATAGAAATGCGCAATCTATTCTTATTATGTGTACGTAATTTTGCATCTTTTTATGTTTTAAACTTCTTTTTTCTGGGTTATCACAAATTCCTCACCCTAAAATTCCATAATTTTTTTCCGATTTTTCTGATATCTAGTTTTGTGGCAATTCTGCAAGAGTTCCTGAATCGAATGTCGTGACGGCTCATACAGGAACTTGTAACGAGCAAACTTACCCGTGAGAGGGGAACCTGTGTTGAAGATGTTGTGGCTCGTAGTACTGTGTGGTGAGAGCTCGTTCGTCCAGCGTATGCTCAGTCGCGTGAGCCTTCGCTGCGGATTTGATATCCATGAACGCCACCGTCGCTGCCGCACCCCCGCTGGTCGAGGAACCACCGCTCCCGCTACCGCCGCCGCCGCCTGAACTGGAACCGGAACCGCCCTCATTGCTTTCGCCAAGGGAACTGCTGGAACCTCCGTCCACAGGGCACTCCTCGCCCCGTGGCAGCAGCTTGACGCTCTGCACGCGTCCATACCTGAAACACCATTAATCTTCATGTAACAAATGTCAACGCCATTAGCAAGAGGACACGAGTTCAATCAAGAATGATTTCGTCAGATGTTTTCCGACTTCGCTTAATCTAATCGTGAGAAGCGATGTGAAATTTCATTCTTAAAATATCGCTTACAGTTATTTAATTGCATCATTTTCAAACTGATAAGTCGAAATTGTTGATGTTAGCTTGATTAATAGCTGATATTGAGCACTGATATTTAGCAGTTTGACTACTATTGCAAAGTGCAGCTTTTATGAAAAATATTACAAATATAATAAACAAATTCAGGCTTCATATTTCTATAGAGACTTATATTTTCAATATATCTATTCCCGTACGTGGAATGTGCCTTCCATCAGCAAGCATTAGCTAGTTCCTACGAATATGGCAACGTCGCGATTTTATGTGCGGCAACTGTGCTGAATAGATCTCGCTGGGATCGTTTAGGATTTCGAAGAAAGAAGAAAAGATCCGTGAAGCACAGAGACCCCGTAATCCTCTATCCCTAGAAAGCTCTCTCCGATACTCGATGCGAGCACAGGAAATTAAGACCAAAGCAAAGGAAAAAGAGAGAAAGACAGGAGAGAGAGAGGAGATCCAGAGAAAAAGAGACAATAGAAGAAGCGAAAAAGAAAAAATGAGACCTCGATCGAAATCTTCCTCCGCTACGTTCATCAGTACAGATAAAAATCGTCGCGGATGTTTTTGCAGGGAGAGACCATGACGGCTCTCGCCGAGTGACTCGACTCACGGTAACACGACAGAGAGAAAGAGAGAAGGAGAGAGAGAAAAGAAACAGAAAGAGAGGGAGAAGGAAGCAGTAGAAAGAAATGACATATAAATATATAAGGTGTTCAAAGAAAACGTCAGCTTTAATGTGCCGCGCTTCATCGATTACATCAAGTTAACGGCACGATGATTCGTGCTGGTTAGTCTAAGCGGATTTACTCAAAATGTCACTATTACGGAAAAAAACACGTCTTCCAATCATGAATAAAATTTATTTCGTATCAGATCCACAGCGATTTCGATTAAACTTCGATTAACTTAAGCGATAGTTAATCGACTGGCAAAATCGCTATAATACCCATTTCTATCAATGTAGATTAATTTTAGTCTTGATTCAACTTACTCTTTATCCTTTTCTAATTATTAGAATTAGAAAAAAATGAAAAGTTAGTTTCTGAGCTTAAAATTAAACTACATTGATTGAAACGAATATCAGACAAAATCTTTAACAATTTATTGTTCTCTAATCTTTTTTCGATATTAAACATAATTTTATTCATTAATTTAATAATTCTATTCGTATTATATATATATATATATATATATATATATATATAATAAAGTATTATTTTAGTAAAATAATAAATTAAAATGATACTTTAATAATATTTAATAATTTTAATTGTACATTTTAATTATACATACCCAATAAAGTTGATTAAGTTAATCGGTGTTTGATCGAAATCACCTTCAATATTAAATCATCTTCAATATTAAAAAATCTAAATTGTATTATTATGTTTATAAATATACGTCTTAATTTTAATGTTCGAATGTAGTTATAACAAATAGTTACAACAAACAAATTATCCAGTGCTGCATAATTGCAGGATTTAATGCAATATGACGTCACATATTAAAATTTTAATTCTTTTATGCCTCCTTATGTTCGTAATTTTCTGAGATAAACATTTTATCTGAGAATTTTGCATTTATTGCCTGAAAATTTAACAATACAAAATCGAATGGAGAACGGGGAAAGTTTTTCCAGGATGTAAACGTAGCACCCGGCAGCGCCAATATCGATTTATTCCCCGAGTGCACGTTGCGCTATTCTGCCGTTCCATTGGGAAGCACCGATATCTTTTGCGTTTCACGTCTCGGCCTGGCCTCGGCGCAATTTTGAATCCAAGTTTCGAACGAAGGGCAAAAGGGAGGGAGAAAGCAGAATAGAGAAATAACATAGAGCGAGTGATCTCGTTTTCAGGCCCCTTGTAGTAGAGAACTTAGGATATTGAATTTCGCACGAAATTAAAGAAAACAAAGAGTCCGGGAAGTTGTTTCTGGCACACCCTGTGTGCAGACAGCAGAGAGAGAGAGAGAGAGAGAGAGAGAGAGAGCGCTCGCAGTGGAGGTGATATCGCCAAGTAGGGGAGATTCATCGTGATGGTGGGACGAGGTACGCACCGGTTGGCCGCTCTGAAAGGAAACGCCGCACGCAAGCGCAAACACCAGGACGTTCGGGGACTCTCCCGGGGAGTCGTTCGTCTAATCTCGCGTGAGTCGCACGTATCTACTTTGCTCTCCCGAAGGATTTCTCTGCCATTTAGTCGTATAACTTCCACTGCGTATTCTCCATAAGCGTATATCATCGTAGGGGAGAAAAAAAAGATAACTGTAGAAAGAGAGCTTCTACGCATCACGCGAAGTCGTATCGTATGATCGTTTCGCGCAGTTTAGACGACGAGAGGGAATGAGGGTTGTGCCCGAGATCTGGACGGATTACCTGCAGGGATATTTTACTAGGGCCCTCTACGAATTGAAGAGCGCTGGAGGCTAGTTTCTCTAGACTAGTAGAAACGAAAAAGTCTCGAAAATGGCAGCGAGCGTGTCGTCGATGCCTTGGCATATGTTTCTCTTCTCGATGTCGACCGCTCGAACGGGGCGTGGCTCCCCCCTTTGTCGTTCTATCGACTAGAAAAGGGTTTTTTTTTGCGTTTTCTCATTGTTCGTTGTCGATATAATGTTCAAATACTTCTTCGTGTAGTTTCAATGAATCGATCATTAATGAGTGGGGGGAAAGGAGAGAAAGAAAAAAAAGAACAAATCTCTCTCTCACATTATCGAGGATTCGAGAATTATTTTTGGAATCTCGATTGTTCCTTCAGCGAGGAAGGCAGGAGAAGAAGCAAGCAAAGGCGTAATCTTACCACGTATGCATCTGGAAGAACGCACGCACGCACGAAATGGCGGACGCGCTGTGGCGACCCACCGCTCTCTCGTACAATCGCGCTTCGTTCTCCCTCGCCTTCGTTTCTCCCATGTAGGAAAACCGATATATTTTACACATGAGACGTTTTACTGTGTGATCTGTGCTGTGTTCTCCGGGACCCTCCTACCATAGCGAGTTCCTGAGACTGTGCGAATCATTCTCATTGCCGTATTATGCTCGACGCGTTGCACAAGTGAACCAGTGAATGCCAGTAGTTGCGATATCCCGTGCTCGAAACGGAATCTCCGGATATGCTGGTGCTGCAAAGATTCATGCGAAACTCCGTTTCGAGAAGCTTCGAGGGTTTTCGAAACTTTCGTCTGTTCATGGTCGAATCTTATATTTGAAACCATCTTAAGTGCAGTCTTAAGATGTTATAAATCAATCACAGGCCAATATTGATAATCGATTCTTATATTTAAGAGTTAAGACTTTTAGACCGGTATTCATAGTCGAGTCTTATTTCAAGATCGTCTTAGGACGCTAATACAGCCTTCCGATTGGTTCTTCTTAAGACGGTCTTGAATACAAGATCTGATTATATAAATATCGGTCTTAGATACAATCTTAAGATATCATGAATCAGAGTCGTATTAAGACATTACTTCAAGATGATCTTGAAATAAGGACTATGAATATCGACCCATGATCTCCTTCAACGACATGACTTCATTTCATCGATTAGTGTCGAGTTCTTGATATAGGAAAACTAAGCAGAAGTTTCTGGTTTATATCATTAACATTTTCATATCGCTTGCAAAATCTCTCCATTCCCTCGACCAATTGCGAAACTGCATAGCCAAAGATCTCGGTTGCAACGAACCGCGCGATTCGTCAACCGTTTATCGCCACTGTCTGGGACATCTTGGGTGAAACGCACTTGGGGATGTGGCGCATTTTCTCATCAGATCGAAAGAAAATTCTCTCGCTAGCTAACGCACTGGAACCGCGACCGCGTTCTGCTCTTCAGCTCGACGAGAGCCGTTGCCTCTCTTCCTTCCTCGTTCTTCCCGTCCATCCCCCCCTCGGTCCCTCACGCCCATCCCCACGTTTCCTAATGAAAAAAAGGCACGCATACACAGAAGCACGTTCATCGGCGCGCTTGGTACAAGTTTCACACACAACGAGCGTCCCTTTTCTACGTGTTCGTATGAGTGAAAGCGGGTGAAGGGAGGGAGATTAGGGGGAGACAGAGGATGTGTGTGATGTGTGTGTGTGTGTGTGTGTGGTGTGTGCGCGCGAGGCAGTGGGGAAACGAGAGAGGTGGTAACGCGACGTGAAGGAGCAAGAGGAGGGTAATGGCGGAGAGGAAAGCCGCCGAGTGCCACGATGGCTGGATGGCTTGCTTGCCTGGCGAGCGAGCCGTGAATCGCATCCCTTCCCCTCCAACATCGCTCCCGCCGGTTTCCTATCCTCCCTTCCTTTCCCGTGTCCCTTCCTCATCCCCCTAGAAATGCTCATCGAGGAATTTTACTCGGGCAGACTCGCTCCCAGGCTTGGGTTCCCCCCCTGTTTCTGGTCGACGCACGACGACGGGGTTCTGCTTTATGTGGCGGCATTAGCATGGGTCTCCATAAACCGAAGAAGTCTCTAGGTCAGCGCCGTGTTCTCCCATGTTGCAAGAACGCCAGTCTCGCTCGTTCGTTATTCTAGGTTAGATAATTCTCTCTCTCTCTCTCTCTCTCTCTCGCTCTCTACCGTGCTAGGCCATTTCAAACGCTACTAATAAAGATCGCGCCCAATGGAGAACGATAGTCTCTATCGCGATTCTAGCACGACGTTTCCGGCAACGCCTGGCAGAACGATTGTCGAGCGTAATGTCTTTCCGACTGCAAAGAAGACTATATGGCCGAAATAAATGGAAAAACACATCGCGTCAGCTTTACGAGGGGAACGGTAAATTTTCATAGATAATTCAGAGTATTCACGGAAGAATACCTTGTTGAATAAAATTTTTTCCTACGTATATTACTCATGAGATACATATATTTTCTATATATAACTCAGAATTACATACGCCGTCCCGTCGATGACTCATTGGTCGAAGTGTAAAATGTATTTGCGTCGTATTATCAGTGCACACGTAGTTGCAGGTAGACATTATCGCGATTACATCGACGGACTAAGCCGCTTTAATCGCGCCGTCCATCGCGACGGTGACGGTTAGAACGATCGTACGTCTTTCCACGTTTCAAACGGGAGACGTACAGGAAATCAATACATCGGCCCACGCCGAAGAGTCTGAGGGGCGAGACAAACGCAGAAACTTGTCTTCCGTAAACTCGTCAGCGTTATAAATAACGAATTATCGATCTATTTCACCCGTGGACGACGATGCGTCGTCGTTCCTCCTGTTTACAGAGGCGTCCGTAAAGATAGTAACGTGGCATTTATCGCATTTATTGCGAAGGGGCTCGCGGTTCGATCATTTCACGTTATAATGCTGCATAAATTATTAAAGTAACGCGAACGCATTCCTAGTTTTTAATTTTCTTTTACAATCGATATACGGTCGAAAGCTCATTAGCGTGCCACTCTTCCCTTTTAAATATTTAATTCTCCCCCCCAGGGTCAACTTGATAAATAAAATTTTCATTCGTAGATCAAATAATAATACGTCTTAGTCCAGCAATTTCTTTTATCGCTTTATAATGAAACAAGGCATTACTTTTTAAGTGTCAAGTTAGACTCGGTCTTGCGTTAGAAAAAAAGCAATCGAAAAGTATACCGGAGAGACTTGACATCAATTTTTATGCACGCGATACATGTCGAGAGGATCTCTTTTGCATTTTTACGTAAATAAAATATAAGCGTGTCTCTTCAAGAATATACTCGCGCGGTTACACAGTAATGCGTGTTGCACAAAGAGTCCGGGGTTTTCGCGAGTGTGACGATCTAACGTTAACAATGCGAGATTTCGCGATTCCGCGAAGCGCAACGCAAGTAAAAAGGAATACAATGCAGAGTGGGCACACAGTGACGGCAATGACGACGACAATGATGACGATGACGACAAGAAGAGAGGATTCTTTTGTTCCCTTCCTCTCCACCGCTCTCTCACTCGTGCTCTCTCGCGGTTATGCTCTGGCTCTCGCCGCATAAAACATCTAGCAATGCTGCCGCAAAGATGTTTACCGTTGGAAAGCCAAAGGGTTCGAGGTTGAAAGAAATTTATCGGTCATTTTTTACTTATATCCGTCTTCCACTCTTTTTTTTTGCGATTATTTCATGATGCGCAAGATGATGCAATATAGAATCTTCGATTTTTTTTGTTAAACATATAATAAATATTGTAATTATCGCTAGGAGTGATATTAATAAAAAAAAAAAGAGCTGACGAGGCAATGAAGTATTGACGTCAATCGCGAATGCCCCAAGAAACAGAATTTTATGTATTGATGATAAAAAACATAAAAGCAAGCAGTATCTAAGAGTTTTGTAATATTTATTATTCAGATAAGATGTACCTTTAACGATCTAGCAAAATTACTTCATTATTATAACATGGTTACTAACTAGATGATTCGATCGTGTAACTAACTCAAGTAGGTCGACTAATTAATGAAAGTTTGGTTATGTATAATCGCAATACCGCGTATATAGAAACAAAGGCACGTACGTGCAATTTACAGACTTTTATTATGATTTATACTTATAGCGTGAAAATTATACAAATTTGTATTTTGAAGCAGACTATTACATTAGTCTCGATATAAATATGACAAAGGATTGGCACGATTACAATTGAATGATTATATATATATGTATATATATCTTAATTTAAAACGTTCAAGATTCGAGGAGACTGATAAACGACATTTTGACGTGTTTCTCCATTACTGGAAGGGAAGACATCCGTCAAAATTAATATCGTGATAGACTTTGAAAACAAAATTCTCTTTAACATCGAAATTCGATGTGAGAGTATGTCAATATTAAACATTCTCAGGAATGTTCGGCGAACGTCTATAAATAGACGATCTTTCGTGGGAATCGCTTCGAATCGGAAGCGGAGATCCACGGCGCGGCGAGAAACGTTTCGGGGCAGAAAAAAAAAGCAATTCGCCATATCTCCCTGAAACTCAGTCAGCCGTCCCTGCAGAGGCGGTCGACGGCACGTTCTCCGGCAGACGACACTGACACAAGCGACTATCGCGGGCCTCCGCGCCGTGTCGAGTCAGTCGAGACGCCCCAACGAGGCCGGCGCGGCGAGGCGAGGAACGTGGCAACAGCGCTATGACTCAGCTCTCCTCGTTCCAACCGCTACCCTGCCCCGCGACCCAACCCGTCTCCCGTCCCATTCCATCATCCAGCCGGCACTACGCAGCTGACGCCCTTCCCCTCCCCCGCCGAGGGAAATTGCCCCACCATTACTCCGCCATCCTTCCTCATGTCCCAGACTCCGCTCTTCTCCATCTCTATTCGCGTACCCCACCACCACCACCACCACCACCACCACAACCACCACCACAACCAC
>Ga0157363_1005740_pt1 | contig 11613 bp, 9 predicted proteins | sample AttsexASBM1_FD_111477 | JGI IMG/M metagenome (GOLD analysis project Ga0157363, IMG submission 111477) | Fungus gardens microbial communities from leaf cutter ant in Ribeirão Preto, State of São Paulo, Brazil - Atta sexdens ASBM1 | ecosystem: Host-associated > Fungi > Mycelium > Unclassified ...
ATTTGAATCTTAATGAATTGGACATTTTTGAAAATAAATAGTTATTAACTTCTAATAATGGTGAAAATTAATTGAAATGTGACGTTCTCTCATTTCTTGGATCAATTACAAATTTCGTCAACATTTTGAATTTTACGGATATTATTTTTATGTCGTTTCTATTGTCGTATTGAATCGATAGTCGTTAAAAGTATGCCGACAACCAGCGTACGTTTTTGGAAAATAAATGACCGGTGAAAGTGCAGCAGGCGAGTTGAAGAATCTAACGGAGGTGCGGTCGACAGTTTTAAGAACCATTGATGAGAATCGAAAGAGCTAATAAAGTCTTCTCTTTCTTTCTTTTGCTCTTCTAACGTCTTGTAACGTCTGCCTTATACATACATGATAATTTGTAGCTGTGTCAGAGCTGAAAATCGTCCACGTGGCAATTGTTAAATTATGTTGCGATTAATTATGCGCTGTAACAGAGTTTATAAATCTACAGCTAACTATTGATTTGCAGTTACATTTTTATTTCTGTGCTTGTAGAGAAAAATTGTATTCGAAATTAGGTCAGAGGATGATTGTTACGTTAAATAATAGCTCTGTTATCTTTATTATTAAACAATAGGCGATTTGATAACATACGCATTATATGTTTTATGTTACATATAATTTGCATATTAATTTTTCCAATTATTCCGCATTTATCGCTTTAATTTATTTAGATCGAATTGCTCCGTGAATGCTCTGCGCTAATGGATTTCATGCGACGATGATCAGCTGACGACTAATGCGGAAATCGCTTTCGTTTCTTCCGATATGACCTACTTTACGTACTTTACGTACCAAAAAATGTCTAGTGGGGAAGTGTTTTAGATTTTCGTTGAACGAGTAGCGCGACGTATCGCCCACCTATAAAATCGAAAACCGGTTTTGTTCATTACGTCGTACGTCGCACTCTTGCACGCATCTCCTTCAGTAGAAGTTCGTGTTAATATAGATGGTATATCTAAATCGATAGTCATCTTTTGTGATGAATGAATATTCTTCGTAGAAACTTGTATCTGTTTTAATGACGCTAATTTTGGAGATGTCTGAGAACATTTAACTGTTATTTATATACGTTAGCTAAAACATTATTATAAGGATATTAAAATTAATTAAATTTCTTTGATAATTTAAAATCTTTTATATTTAAATTATTTACTTATATCAGATGAATAGTATAGAAATAAACATTATTAAGTTTTTTTTTAAATTAAATTAGGGGAAATACGCTGCCTTATTTTTTTTATTTTACATCTTAACACATCTGATTTGAAGTAATTTTACATAGTTAAATCAACATTTGGCATTTTTTATTTTAATTAGATTAATTTTTTAATTAAAAATAATTTTTACTCAACATCGAATTTTTATGTAATAATTGATGACGAAGAAACATCGAAATGAGACAGTGTCGCATAACATGTAAATATGATAAAATCCATCTAAGTATATCCATCTAAGCATATTTATATTAGAAGACAGAAATTATATCTTCTCTCTCTCTCTCTCTCTCTCTCTCTCTCTTATTTATTTAAATAGAATATTTTATTAAAAACAAAAAAGAGGAAATGAGAAAGATATACTATTACCCTGACTTTCTCACTACTAATTAAACAATAGTGAAAATATACGAAATATATATGAAGTGACGGAAAAGTAATATACGAGGGTTGACCGTGGAGAGGGTTAAAGATCGATTTGTGTTGTGTGGTGAGCAGCATCACTATTTCGATTTCACGGGAGTAGAGAAGGATGTTGCGAAGAATACGAATTACTCTTGGTAAAATAAATCGACGAGACTTCGAGAGATTTCGCAAAGCGTGACTCGAGTATTAAGGAGGATCGTGTGTTCGAAAGCGAAGTTCGAACACAACGGAATATAGATCGAATGCTCGATCATTTCTGCTCCATTAGTCGATCAGTGTCACACGTCGAAAACATGTGGGAAAACGGGAAGATTACTTTTGTTTGCCACGATAATTCTATGCCGAATTCTCAAGATATGCCACTCAGTGGAGGCTGAAAACGAAATGAGATATTGTATCTGGGAATGAAAAAAAACGTGCGCGTAATATTTCATTTTTGCGGCTACTAGAAGCAAACGAAATACATTTCGCTTGCTCTCAAATCATTTCTCACATACTTTTGCCGTAATAAACCTTTCGCCAATTATACATGTATCTCACATTTTACAACGATAAACCGGTACTTTACTATCTGGATAAACGTATGTAAAATGTTATTATCTTAATAGAATATCAGTGTTAAAACGTTTTTTTTTAAACGATAGTAAATTAAATAGTTAGATAAATTCACAGATGGTCTCTCGTCCGTGGAAAACTTGCCTTGTGGCTTTAGATAAATAGCAATTTATTAATTCCCGTTAAAGCTGAATATTTGCTTAATAGATATAAAGACTCATAAACCTTGATTCTTGCCGAGGGGTTTCACCCATAATTATGTTTCCTGTGCGCAACGGCAGTATATGAAAGTAAAATCTATGCGCGTTAGTATGACTTGTATGAGGCTATGGGCTTAGTATCCATTTCCGGTTACCGATATATTTTGCATTCATATACGAAGCGTATCACAAATCTCCGCTATTCTTCTGGTGAACGATGCTCCGAGATCAGTATTCATAACGATGACTTAGAAAGCGGACAGACGTGTAGCGTGAACGCGATACATGACCGATATGTCATTAATCATCATCTACGTCTTTAGTTCATGTTTCTTATTCTTAATCGCTTTGTGCATTTTCAGCTTCGGGGTATAAATTCTCATGAAATCAACGAGGTCTACTGTTGCCATGCGTGTAGTGATTAAATAAACAATAAATATCTATTAATTTATTAATATTTATATTAGAAATATTAATGTACATTGATTAGCTATACACTGAGAAATGTACTAAATATTAATAAATATTTTTGTTTGAATAATATTAATTTAAAATTTATTTATGATGAATAAATATTTACTAAATTAAAAAAAGATATAAATAAATATTTATTGAAATATATAGTACATTTTTTCTCAGTATATTATTTATAATTTATGTATTGTATAGGTTATAAAAAGGTTATAAAAAGAGAAAGTTATATCATCAAATTTGTCGTATTTAAATTGAATGATAGACTCAACTCTTAATCCTCTTTTAATTATAGATTGTAATATTGTGTACTACAATTTGATCTGATATAAAAAAAAATGGAAAGGTGGAGCGAGAGAACTGTCTGCGTATATTAGAGCATGTACTAGTTTGATGGTTTAATTCTGCTTTTCATACAAAACAAATTAATTGCTGGTGTAAGGTAGGAGTTTGTTATGGAGATGCTAACATAGCTAGGTTATTGAGCCTCTGGCAAGCAAGATATCGAGTTCGCAACAATTACCGCCCTTGCGTTAAAGTCCTACGATATCATACTATTCCTCAACTCCCAATGCGGAATGATGTTTGACATTTTCGAAGCCCGCATATTCAACTTGTACTACTACTCGAATTTCTCTGTCGATATTCCCGGTCGAATCTACCTCCGGAAATAGAAGTTGTAGGTAAATTCGAATGAAATAGACGTGAAGTCACATTTTGTATTAATATTTATAAATACTTTTCTTCTCTTCATATTTCCAGATTCTTCGTGAATTTTTTCGTAAATTTTATGATTTAATCAAACGTTACAAGATTTTTTTAAGAAATTGTTTTATAGTATATATAATCATCTTTATTATCTTGTTAGTATTAAAAAAATAACAGATATAGACAAATATAATGCTAAATGTGAGTAGCAAAGCCGATGAAAATAAATGACACGTAAAAGCGGACATCGTAAAAGCACACGGGCCAATCGTTAGCAAAGCGACTGGCTGCAGACACTGACTTCGAAAGTGAGGCCTCGATCACGTTTCGTTCGACGTCGGTTCGCACGTAAGACGCGCGCACGGTTCGAGCTTTGTTTTCGTCCTCTTTTTCTCTTCGATCTTAGCACGACGGACGACGCGGTCCGAATCTACGACGACACAACACGTTTTCACGGGTGAATCCTTGCTAGACGATCGTGCTCAATCCGAAACGGAATTCTCGACGTTATTGAAAAGCGTCTTCTGGATTTTTCGCGTGAAAAACTTCGTTATTCGCGCGAACTGCACTTGTCGTTTAACGTTTCATGATGGTAGTTGGTTTAGCTATGTGCGGGCTGCAGCGATTGGCTTCCCACGAGAAGTTATATTGTGACGTTATAAACGAGAAAATTTTCCCGACAAACTACAATCTCGTACACGCGTGTACTGATGGAAAAACTCCTCCTTAAAATAAAAACAAAATTTTTCTCTGAAGAAAGAGAAGAAGGAAGGAAGAAAGTTGTGGGCGTAACAGGAATAATTTTATGGGCGTAACAAATCTAGTTTTTGAATGAAAATTTATATCTATGCCATGTGAGATTTATAATCATTAAAATGTTTCATTAAAATGTCTGACGTTCACAAAATGGCTTTGCTCTTTTCATTAGATAAGCGGCTTATCAACATATAGCGGCTTTTCAATGTAAAGAGTGAAATTTCTTTAATGTATATGATATGTATATTTATTTTTTATACATAGTATATGTTTTATATCAAATTATTAGCCAATGGCTATTTCTTTACTTCTAAATAATAAGTCGACGCAAAATTGCAACGCCATTTACAAGAGATAACTAGAGCAAGACTATGATACGATTGATAATTATGCCGATAAGTAACAGACTATTTAATTTTCATACCGAAGTCGGTAATTTTGCTATCATATCGTCTCCATAATGTCATTCGGCTTGTTCTCTCTCTCTCTCTTTCTCTCTCTCTCTCTCTATCGATTTCTTGCACGCCATCATTCCGAAATATCGCGATTAACGTCGATCGCATCATTAATCGCGATTACTAATAGGAAAAGCCTATTTGAGCCGAGGGTAAAAAAGATCGTACTTTCTTCGTCGCTGTAGTGAAGATAAAATATGTCGCAAAAAGGAAATTGCTCGAAAAATTCTTCGTAAAATTGTATCACGATCGATAGCGGCAGAATAACCGAATATCCTGTCTGCCATTTGAGGAATCACGCGTTCCGCCACATGCTAGAGCATGTTAACTGCGAACTATATATATGATAATAAGATTATTTTTTAAAATAACAATATTAAGGCTGATGAGAGTTAGCGCGGGAATAGGTATTAATAAAATACTTCAATTTGATAGATGTGCAGCTTTATTCCAAAATCTTGAACGTTTTCACTCTCCTTGGAGTCTACCATCAGCAAGTTATATTTTATCATTATATTTTAAATTATATTATGTTTATTTAGTTTATTAGCGACGAACAAGACTGCATCGCGCGTCGACGTTTATGCGTATTCCAATGTTCCCCGTCCTAATTCCGCCGTGCCTGAATTCCAAAGGTAAACAGACTAAAACCGTTGGCTGTTGAAAGGATTTACATTTCTTTTAGAAAGGCGACACCATGGTTACGAACCACATACGTACGTTTACGTTTACGTGAAATGCTCAGACAAATTTTCGCCGAGAGTATTCTATATTCGACGGCGTCGGGCATTTCTCGTGACTTTTTTCCTCGAGTCAGCTTCGACACGAAAAGAGGTGCTTAGAGAAACTTCCGCTGTTTCGCAGATGAAAATCGACGACTGAAAATATCTCGCGAATTGAGGTCCGTCACCGTACTGTTTCCACGTTTAATTTCCGGTGAGGAGGTCGGCATCAGGCAGAAGAGGTGCGATGAACCATTCGTTTCCATGAGCAACGCGATGGTAGTGTAGATAAGAAATAGAAGAAGGGTGCCCAACGAATGGAAAATTCACGATTGGTTAACCTACTTCGCTAGAACGAATCCAACTGATCTGAAAATCTTGTGATTTTATGACAATCGCGGTTGAACTTCCACGGTAATATTGCGCGTTTCCGGCTGTGCGGATTTCGGATTTAGACAGCTTCCAACCGAATACTCGCGAAAGTTAAAAATTATTTTTCCATGCGAATTACGAAAATATAGCTCCGAAAAATACAATGTACAATTAGAATTTTAAATAATATAAACATATAAATTTATTTCCTTGGTTCTAAGAATAAATCACAAAACTAATTGCCAATGAAAACCACAGTAGTTATTAGCGCCAAAATGTTAATAACTGTTAGTAGTAGAATCTTAAAATATAACTGCAATATATACATATATCTAACATTATTAACATTATTACTGTATAAATGCAATTGTCTATTGATCGCAATACGCAATACGATAAAATGTTTCTATCTTGTAATCGAACTCTCAACTTGTGAAAATTAAGATTTTACTCGTATCACGAATTTTCACGAGTTTTCTCTGCTGATTTCAATTGGGGGATGCACCATGTAGCCCCTAGTTACAGAAAGATTATACACCTGTGGGGGTTGCGGCGGCAAGCAACTCGTTGTAAGATCGGCGAACGGTGCGTCTATCGCGTCGCGACGGTAGAGAAGGGAGCATGAGAGAGAAGGAGAGAGAAAGAGAGAGAGAGAGAGAGAGAAAGAGAGAGAGAGCGCAAAAGATATGTGGGGGTGAGAGAGAAGTCGCGATTGGTTAAACCGCTCTCGGAAAAGCCCGCCTGGTTGCTCGACCGGCCGGCACTTCGCTCAGTTCTCCACTGCGCTTCGTGTGAAGCGGAGCTTTTGAGATATCTCCTCGCTCTTTCTCTTTCTTTCTCTCTTTCTCTCTCTCTCTTTCTCTCTTGCTTATCGCGATCCGCGCGGGATCGACCCTTCAATTGGGATCCCATGCGAATGTCGATCACGTTCGCCAGGAAATCGTGAAAGGACAAGGCAGCGATATATCCTGATCTAGCTTTTGAAAAGAACTGTGAAAGGCGAAGGGATTGAAGAAAAAGGCGACAATGTGCGAGAAGAAGCTGCTGCGAGTGCTCTAGGACGAGAGGACTTGAACTAACCAAGTGATATCGGACACCCTCGGGGACTTCTCCAGGAAAGAGTGCGATTCAGGATAATCATGGTGAGTGTCTCAGTTGCATCAAGTTTTTAAATGATTTAGGAAACAATTGGAATTAAATCTTTTAACTTTTTTTCATTTCGACGATTTCTGTCTCCATGGACAACTCTGGAAACAAAAGAATTAAATAACTTTCGTTGTACTTTGTGCATTGGCGAGCATGATTGCCAATAATCAAATTTTGTAAGATATATTTTTGTATTACAACAGTATCCATGTGTATTATAATCTTTTTAGTGAATACTTTTCTGTGAAAATGTTGCACAAAAATGATTTACGTAGAAAATGTTCTGATATGTTCTTTATTTTTATTTTACTGTTCTACCTACATTTTCGTGATTGAGAGAATTCTTTGCAGAAATATTTCTTTTCACGAAAAATGATTTCACAATAGGCAAATGGATACGTTCTTGGATATTCTCTTGAAAATTAGAGAACAAAGCTAAAGTAGACTGTATTACAAGTATAAAGTGGTCAAAGCAAGCTACGAAGCGCAGTCGACGCTCGTAAACTCGCATGATGCTCTCTGTGTGCAGTTAAGGGATGATAGGAGAAAATTAAGGAAACCTCTCTGCACACTATTCTGTAGCTTTGTCAAGACTACACGCCTCTAATTTAGATGCACAACCGTATTCCTCTGAGCTTGAAGCTTAGTATTAAAGGTACTAGACATTTATTCTCAGTGGATATTTCGGTGAAATTTGAAAATATAATCAGGAAGAGGATTATATGGTTAACCATCTATAATAATAGGATTATTCGGATCACTCATATTCTAGCACGACATACTTATGTATCTCTATAGAAGTTATACTGGAACATATCGTTTTTTTTTTCTATCTTTTATGTTAATTCATTGTAATTCGCAAGAAGCTCCTTACTTTTAATCAATAACTATTTATCGATAAAATTGAAAACTCTAATTACGCTAAATTGATTGAATTGAAGAAATTGGTTGCGAAAAGGACATTCGTATATTAGATTTAGGGCACTTTCTAAACAACGCTGTAATACGAAGCGTACGATGCTTAATCGTAAAGGCTGCATTCGTTTTAATAGGGAATCACTCACTAAGAAGATTTTCGCGAAGATTTAAAGATTCCTTCGGTATATATAGGTCACGTCGTTTTCGCAAACTTTTATATATCTCATTTGGAGAAACGCATCCTCCTGGGCGACGTCACGTTACTCTTACCTCCTGCTCCGCAGGGTCGTTCGATCCATTTCTTAATCCGGATTTTGCGCTATTCATAGACTACTAGTCAGCGGAATCGATTCGTATTCGTTGTCGGGTGAGGAGAAACTTTGACAGTATACTTTTCGATGGATATTTGATGTCGATCTTATTAAGCGAAGACAGATATCGCTACGCGTAGTCATCAACGATCGTTGTATGTATAAATATGTGTGTAGATATGTGTATCCGCATGTTTGTATGTGGTAAATCGTTGATATATATCATCGTTTTTAATGAGCTTGAAGACCGTTCGTTGCACGCGTGACTCGATGGCTTTTCCATGACTATATATCGATTTCCGAGCGAGTTTCCTCGGATGAAGCATCGTCTAGTCGGGAAAACGCTTAGAAAATTGGGCTAAGCCAATATTATCACGCAGTTTTATATCCATTCTGTCATTTTCTATTATTTTTATCCATATAAAAAATATTTTACTGTTCAGTGTTACAAAACTTTCCGCAAAATGTATTCAGCTTTAGAAGTTAAACATAAATTAGTTACGAAAGGGAATTAAACGAATCTAGATTGTAATAAATAGTTAAATTATAATGAATTTTGATTCGTCCACGATATTAGAAGACGCAATTTTGAAAAACGATATCGCGTATCTTTAAAAAATGTAAAATAAGAATTTAAAATACATAAATATAGAGATATGATCCGCATGTTATATGTTTGATGATAAATGTGTAATCGATGGAGCTATTTGCCGTTGTAGCGTTCTTGTCAAGAATATATATTTTATGTATATGACGTTCGGCCAGTAAGACAGTAGAGTTACGGTATGGGTGCAGGAATGTAAAACGATGTAACTAGTTATGGAATTCTAGTCATCCTGCATTCAGACCGAAACACCACCCACGTTGCATTTCTAGATTTGCGGTTCCATTCGCCCGTGCATCCTTAATCGGTTCGGTTTGCGGGTCTATTGATTCCTGGCGTTAACCGGATCCCGAATTCAGAACGCGAAATCGTCGCTTGATTGGCATTAATCACGGCTGCGAATGCATTTGCGTTGACTATAACAGCCCTGTCACTCGTTTGTACGCGAATATGGTCCGCAATTATATGTATATCTGCGATTTGTGCTTAAAACTGCTATAGAATTCTCGTCAGCACAAAACTTGATGAAAGTCTAGCCTTATTTAACGTTAACTAAAGTTTGCGGTAGAAAGTTCAAGTTATCAAATTATTCAGAACATGAAAGATTTGATCCCAAACTGCAGGGGTAAAACGATTTTAAATATGAACATCGAGATATTCACTTAGCTCGATGAAATTCTACAAAGTACAGGAGATCGAACTCTCGATTAAATTGAATCAAAGAGAGAAGATTACATCAACTATAAAAAGAGAAGAAGCAGAAGTATTTAATTACACATATGAGCTACTTGGAAACATATAAGCTACTTTGAGACCAAGTCCTGCAGGTATGATTGATAGAAGGATAATTGAATGGTATGTTTTAAACTTAACCTCTTCAGATTTTGTGTACATAGTAATTTACATCAAATTTGAAGACATTATTCAAATTATTTAATTCTATCGACATCATCTGAGATCAGATATAATAATGTATATGTTGAAAAAATAATTAAAGTTTTGGAAAAAATTAATTTTTTAATATGAATTGTTTACCAAAGTGTTCTTGAATTGAATTAAAAAAATTTTTTTAACATGGCTCCATTAAAATCAGGTCTGAAAGGGTTAAGTATATATCATCCTTAGGTAAATAAAGAAGAATATACGTATATAATACATACCGTGAAACACGATGTCTAAGAGTTACTCGCGAGCAATCCTGCATTAAAGGATACTGTTCCACCGCTAGTTTACACTCAGTTTAAGATTGCCTTTGCATATCTACGTTGCAGTAATGTTAGAAACTTTGCGCTCAAGTTCTTCGCCCGTAAGTGTCGCCCAATCTCAGCGACACGACTCGGCTCCGCAAATGCTTGTGTGCAAAGCAGCTTTTGCGCTTGTTTCCTCTACATATACTGTGCACTGTTGAGAACAATCACGTTGTTAAACTGCTCGCACGTTGCTAAACTTGTAAGATCATACGCGCGACAGAACGGAATACGCAGTGCAGAAACCGCTTAGAGAACTAGGTCGAGCATCTTTTTTTTTCGATCACTGCCGCAGTTGTGACGCCGCCACTATCCTTGTATCCAATCTACTGGCTTCTCTCGTGCGCTTGAAATTGCATCTGTTTCATCGGCATTCAGGAAGAGTGCCAAAGTTCGGTCTCGTTCCGATCGCCACGGAAATCGGAATTCTCCAGCTCTTGAGCTTTTCCTCCACTATGTGAAAGATATGCAGCAGTGGATCACACGGAATATCAAAAGGTCCGGACTCTCTCCGTTGTGAGAATTTCCAGGGTTTTACGACGTGGTCGATCGACATTTATATGGATATTTCTGTGACACGTTAACAATCCGCGTTCACATTTTTCAATGCTGCTTCTCGTAAAAAACTACCAATCATACTTCATCGCAGGAAAACGAAATTGAAAATAGTGAACTGAATTGTTTAAAATAAATTACGCACACAGATTTTTATGTGAGTTATAAATAATTGGCACTAAAAGTTTTTTGTTGCAGAAAATTGATTTCAAATTCCTCAAAGAACCTAAAATTTCATACTAACAGGGCGATTCAATAGAAGGGACATATTATATTTCACAGAAGAGCCAGCGCATGCGTATGCAAAAATTTATCGAGAGCCAGACATGCTCCCGATTTTTAACGGAATTATAATATGAGATTCGCTTAATTGCAAGCGAGATTAATTAAATATCCACACAGTTTCGCTAGAGGCGACGAAATATGAACTATATATGAAACCACACATATATTTGCCTGCTTCATTAAACTACTGTCTGCTATTTAAATGGAAAAGCAGAGCGGTAACAACCTGTTAAATAGCATTGTAATGTCGCTATCGACAAATATTCCATAAGCGTTTTCGAAAATCTCACATATACACGAGCTTAATATCCCCGCGCTTATTCGGCTCCGAAATTAGTTTAACTTTCGTCATTTTTTTTCTGAAAGAGGAGAATTGTTTCACACAGTGCACATTGCTGCGCGTTTTATTAGTCAGCTGTCTGGCGAATTTGAAATGTGCTCGCTCAGCGCTTCAGTGAAACTAGCTTGTGAATTTTAATTAAAAACCATGCGGCAATGATAAGACGATACAGTGTGTAGCTCGCGCATCGTAAAAATAAAACAGCTACGATATTATTATTGATAATGCCACATTCTTACAGTCACGAACTTAATTACGTTTGATGAACTACGTGCACAATCCTCACCTTTGC
>Ga0157363_1005741_pt1 | contig 11613 bp, 6 predicted proteins | sample AttsexASBM1_FD_111477 | JGI IMG/M metagenome (GOLD analysis project Ga0157363, IMG submission 111477) | Fungus gardens microbial communities from leaf cutter ant in Ribeirão Preto, State of São Paulo, Brazil - Atta sexdens ASBM1 | ecosystem: Host-associated > Fungi > Mycelium > Unclassified ...
AGAGAGAGAGAGAGAGAGAGAGAGAGAGAGAAAGAGAGAGTATGTAAGCGGAACGCAAAGAAAAAGAAAATAAAAGAAGAGAGCTTGGATAGACTTTAATGGGTGTAGCAAAATGGAAAAGCCTGGCCGCGGAATAACCGGGCCACGCTCGGGATTATGATTTCCGCAAAGAACGCGCGTGTCGCGCGTTGATATTCTTTCCGGATCGCGATCGTAAAGTCCGTCGTTTTATACGGAAACCGGGGCAAGAGTAGTGCGGTCGGTAAGCTTCAACAATCTGCATTTGTATACACGGGATTTTAATGCGCGCACGTTCTTGGATAAATTGGATCCCACGGAAAGTTGCATGCGAGACAATTTTGTATCTTGTCCGTCGCGTCGATGAAGTCAAGAATTTTTTTATGACAGGTGCTACTGAACAAAATGAAGTAATTGTGTGTACATATGTTTATATAATCCGAGATAAATTCCGAGCTATTCTAAACTCCGCAAAACTCCCGGGTCTCGAGAAGTTTCGTATTGAGAGAAAAGTGTTTGATAATCGTGACTATTATAATTGTATGAAATGATTATTTAATGTTAGGAATTCCATTTTCATAGTTATTATACTACTTTAGTATAACAATTGATAATATTGTACAGAAAGAAAAGTTCTTTGGTTTGTGTATTAATAATTTTATATAATATATGTATATAGAGTTGACACACAAAAAATGACTAATAATTATAATTATTTTCGACTAACTAGTTATATATTTTATCGCTATCGAAAAATATTATATATATAATTTACATATAGAATTAATATATATATAATAGCTAGCTATATATTTTTATATATAAATATTATGTATAACATTATAAATATAATTACTATTACTAATATTATAGCAGTAATAACAATAAAAATTAAAGTTCTAACCTAATAATTATTTTATCAATTATAATCACAAATACCAAACACTTTTCTGTCGGTGAGTGATATCTGAAATGAGAAATTCGTTTCCTTTAACTTGCTCTCTCTTTAATGACTAAGTATAAGAGATCCGACATTATAGGTAGGATGAGTGGCGCGCGGGGTGAAGTTGTCGCTTCCTCCGGAGATGACGCGGATGCGTTCGTTCCCGCCGTTATCGTTGTCTACTTTATTACGTGCAGCCTGCATGCGTCGTGTATGCGCACGTGTCGTCCCGTCGTACGTTGTACGTGAACGACGTGGTTACTGCTCGTAGTTTCCACCCTTCGCGCATACAGAGAGCTAATCCACGACGGCTGATTTATGGACGAACAGATATACTTGTCCACCCCTTTACTGCTTTCGCAAGAAGCAACTTACAGGCTTGTTGTTGCGCTAAGTATTGCGAAAGCAAACGCTTTGCGCTTTCTCACGTCTCATGGTCTTCATGGTAGCGTGAAGATCAAATTTACTACTGTGTACTCCGCTTTTGCTCGGGATATCTTCTAATTTCTGGTAACCAGATACCTGAATGTAAGCTCTTTTATTAGATATCGTATGATTATAGGATCACGTCCATTAGCTGGATTAAAGACAAATATAGTACGGTTATCCAATCTCGCGGTTTTCCTTCATCTGATGTACTTTTCTATCTAACATAATTCTACTGAGTTTCTAATATACTAAGAAAAAACTGTTTGATGTTTGTAACTATAATTGCATAGTAAAATAATTATGTTTAGGAGCTCCATTTTTATAATTATCATTATATATAACTAATGTTATAAGTAATAAGAATTACTAAACAATAAATAAAAAAAAATATAATAATTATTATATTTATAATCTTATATACAAGAAAATATACATATATAATTGGTCTCAAAAACGACTACATTTTTTGTATACAAATGTAATTATTACTATTACATGGAAAAAGTTTTGCTCAAGTATCCAAAAATTTAATCAAGTACAAATCTGAAAATAATTTTGCTGAAGCGTTCTCTCAAGCTAATGCTGCAAAAAATAGCAACCTACAATTTAAGCATATTTATTCCTGCATATTTACTCTGATCCAAACAAATTATTTCTAGATTTATATCTAGATTTTTAGATACTTCAACAAAACGATTCTTTCTATGTAACATTATGTAGTAATAATAAATAAAAATATGAAATTCTCAATCATAATTATTTTACCATATAATTACGAATATCAAATTTTTTCTAATAGTGTACCATTAATATCTATCATCGAGATAATTTTTTGCGAAACGAATCGTAAACATAATTACGATTTTCGCTAAAACAATCTCGCTCGACTGGGTAAATGATCGAGATAATTGGAACAACATACAAGTATAGAAGCGTGATTCACATCTCCGTTAACGCAGAGTTTCTTCTCTCTTCAGATTATCTTTTCTTTTTTAAACGCACGTACGTGCTGTGTAGCCCAGCTCACTCAACTTATATACGATATTTTCACGTTCGTACTTTTTTGCCGACAGTGCCGCCTGATATTCTGGACTATGACACCAGCACGGACATGGTGGTGATGGAGGGACGAAACGTGACTCTGCGTTGCGCTGCGACGGGTTCCCCGGCGCCCAACATTACCTGGCGGCGCGAGGACGGTCAGCAAATTCAGCTCGGGAACGGAGAGGAAGGTGAGTTTTAACGAGCTGCCCGCGAATGAGTGGTAATTCGCAGTCAGGCATGGGTGATAAAGTCGGAGAAAATTTCGCTGAATTAAGATGACTCGTTCTCTCTATCGCACCTCTTCTCGTCGCGCTCCTCCACCTCCCTCTCGTCGCAACGATGCTTCGTTTACGGCGAGAGTTAATCGAATACGACGAGCGGAAGACGCCACGTTTGATACTCGACGGAGTGCACTCGACGATCGTTCGCGATGCGGTCCTTTTCCGGATTGCGCTTTTAACTCTCCCCCCTCCCCCTTCTTTCCCTCTTTCGCTCCTTTTAAATGTCTCCTCTCGTCTCGAAATGTACCAAGTATTTTATGTGTCATTAGCTCCGCGCCAGACAATCACGAAATTTCTGCGCTCCTTTGCCATGGAAAACTATAGAGTTTAATTTTTCCCTTCGGTCTTTTATAAACTTTTTTACTCTATTTGACTTTAAAAGTTCTCTGTCTTGACAACATCTTACTTATTTAATTTTACTTGTTTTAAACTGTAATTATTTCTGCTAATCCTTTTTAATATTTTTGCTTTTTATGAACATTATTATTGTACTGATTATTTTTAATTCTGTAAATATTGGTTTTGTGCTTCTTTAATTTTATGCATCTATTTACGGGATATTTTTAGACTGACTAATACACGGCTTTCGATGTGAATGACATATTTTACCATTTTTGTCTACTAAAACTTGTGTAAAATTTATATGTAATAAAAAATATTTTTACTGTATGTCCATTTTGTATTTATGTTAAAACCGATACTTGTTAAAATTTTTGTACCTATTGAATTTTTAACATATCCAAATGTTCATTTAAAATAATGTCATAGTTATTCGAATATTTTTTGTTAAATTGAATATTCAACATTTTGAATATTTGATATTAAATATATTCAACACTTCTTAAAGTAACATAATTTATGAGTAAATAAACAACTAAAAAAATGTTTGTTGAAATATAAGTTTTAAAATTAATAAATAAAATGTATTAATTTAACATATTATATATATTAAATTTTCGAAGAAACATGTTTCTATAATTTGCTTATAGTGTTACATTTTTGTATTAACTTTTACATATAATATTTGTAATATTACTTCTCAATATATTCATTATACACAAATTTCATGGACCGTTTCGAATATAATGTAAAATGTATTAAATTTGACACTAATTTTCCAACTGCGTATACCGTAAGAATGACCCGAAAAAAAATTCGAAACGTTTGAATATATTTTTTTCTTGTAATTTTTTTAATAATAAAATTATATTGTATTCGTTCGCATCAACTATAGAGTGTGACTCATTTGTCCTTATTGTCCTATTATTATATCAAACTTTTTAAGTTTTTACATTATATTTCTTCTCCACTGTACATTGATTTTTAATGATATTTCCGTTATAGAAACGTTGATTTCACCTGTTTCTTCTTTTTTATCTATGGTGCTGCGAATTCACATAATACGTAAGCACACGGAGGTAGAACTTTGCTTATGAAGTTTGTAACTTTCATAGCTGACTTGCAAAAAACGTTATGTACGATGTTTTTTAAAATAATATAATTTAATTCGTCTGATAAACGTTTGAAAAAGCGCGGACGAGCTTTAAATATTTACAAATTTAACATCGTCCAGATTATTTCTCGTCCCTGAAAGATAAATGAGCGCGCCCGGCTTTCGGAAGATATCATTGGGGGAATCGTACGGGTTCGACTCGCAAACCCGAGTAGCTCGAATCGAGTAAATATCCCTCTAACGTCCCTAAACGCGGCGGCAACGCGCCAAAAGCTCCGCTCCGTTACGCGCTCGTGGTAAAGGCATCGCCTGAAAAAAGATTTACGCTCCGCGGCGGAAATACATTCGGGCTAAACTGCACGAGTGCATTCGAGCCGTATCAAGCCTAGGGCCGCTCAGCACTGCACCGCGGCGGTCGCTCGAGAGCGCAAATACACCGCATGGCAAGGCCAATAGGTTAGAGCGAGGTGATACGTTTGCAGAGACCGAGGAAGATCTTCTATATTTGCATTGAAATTGGCAAACACACGGCGAGCGCGCGATACGGTGACTTCGGTGCATATAGGCGTGCATGCGCAGTCGTAGTCGTATGTATGGGCTCGAGAGGGGGTGATAAACAACTGGACCAAACTTAAACCGCGATTACACTATCCATAGTTTCGTTATTACGCCGTTAATCGGATAAAGTGTTTACCGACAAGGGAGACCACGATGTTTCGATCGTGATGGGTCGCCAGCTTATTTGGGACACTGCCACTGGCGCAGCGTGGCGATCTCTCAAAAGAATATTCCCACGTAATAGTTTTTCCAAGGGGTCATTACAGACTAGAATTATCACAATTGTGGAATTAGACAATTGTTCTAACCTTGAGATAACAAAGAAAAGAAACAAAATAGTATCCAGTAATTAGTAAAAATCATCAAAATATAAAATCTAACAATATTGTAAGACTGAAAATTATTAAAAATGACCAGACAAATAAAAGACAAAATAAAATTCTGGCATTTACCAAATAAAAAATATATTAATTATATGTACAATAATATATACATTTAAGAATATTTTATTATATACATGGAAACGTTAGTTAGGACATTACTTGTTTATTATTTATATTTTTAATTACATTGAAAATGATCTAATTTTTGATCGAAACATCTGTTTTATGTTTTAATGTATATTATTTAGATAGAATATTAAATATTAGCAACTAACAACCATCTTTGACTCCTTGATATCTTTGAAATTGTTTTATTCAATTGAGTTTTATGTATTAATTTAATATACATATAATTTATATATTTTTTATTATAAATTATTAAAATTTTGTTTTGTATATTTTTTAACTTTTTATTTAATTATTTTATATTTTGTAATATTTTTGAATTATTATATTTTGATAACTATATACATATTTATATATACGAAAGGACAATTTTGATGAAGTACCTAAAGATAGTTATTTAGATACTTCTAAAAATAATTTTGTGGAACTATCAAAATAATTATGTTTGATATTCTAGCAGCTAACTCGAGTATCCCTAACATAATTATTTTAGTAGTCGAACAAAATGATTTATGGAATGAGTCATATAAAATAAAATTTCATCAGCATATTCTTGCAAATAGAAAAGGAGAATATGGAAATGTTTATGAATGAATATGCCAATCATATGTATACATTGTGCTCAGGCATGATGGAAATGATACAGAACATTTTGATAATCTATTATGAAAAAGAAGTATCCATCTAAAACTTTTGTAAATAAAAAAGTTTTTGATATAATTGTTCATTGTCATTATTTGATATAATTGTATAACATTTGCGTTTTTATTTTATTCAAATACGCTAAACTAAAATATATTTATAACTTATTCTGCATATATGCATGCGCACACGCGCGTGTGTGTATGTGTGTGTATTTTACATCAACATCATGGTCGTTCTGAAAAGGATAGTTGTGTATGCAAATGAGAGATGATCCTGTCAGATTAATTTGTGTCGGATCTGGTCCTCCCTCTAGATTTGGCAACTGGTGTTCAGTCGCTAATTGTAAGTGTTGTAACAGTCGCTTGTTCGCCTCTTCGTCGTCCCTGGTGATTTCGCTCTCAGCGTCAGAATGCTCTTGTTGTTGTCTCATGCGTCGTAGTCGGCGCTGAATAAAGCTCCGCAGTGATAAACTGAAGTAGTAACAAAAGAGCGGTCCGGCTGCTACGTCTGTATGGACACCGATTAATTGTTCGCGATCCTGCTTGGATAGTTCGATGAATCTGTATGATTGACTCCGTCTGTACAGACCGATTGGTTGTTTGCGGTATTACCAAAATGCCTCGGTGAATCGATATATTTGGCAGCGTGCCTCTCTTGTGAAGTGGTGGTGAAGCCGGCGAGAAAGAATTTGGAGCACCGGTCGGGAAAAACTCAAAGTCCCCTGAGATTCTACGGCAGGCAGATTTCCACGTGGCATTTTCATATTGCTCCGCAGGTGACTCCTTAGAATTGGGCTTCGCAGACATTGGTAAGCTGAATACCGCAGACTTCTCGTCGGAAATTGCAAGCACCGAAGATTCTTGTCGGATAAATCAGAATCGCTTCTCGTCCTTCCTCTGTCCCGTAAATGGTCGAGGCGAAGGGGTCTTCTTGAAGACGTAGATCGATTAGATTGCTCTTCGGAATTATGTTGCGGCTGTCCTTCCAGAAACGAAAGCGGATGAGTGCCGTTGTTACAGCGAACTCGCGAGTTTTTATCTAAGTCCATGTCGGATTTGACTTATGAGTTCAGCCGCTATCTAGTGATGAGTAGCGAATCAATTGCGAATTGATTGTCATTCGTCAAGCATTTGAAAGTAGTTGCTTAAACTTCATACTACTTCTGCAACGACAATCGCCATAATATATGTATATAATAATTACAAAAATACAAGTTGATTATCCTTGCTTTATTTATGTAGATATTTACTTTTTAAAAAATTGCACTTCTAACAATTAATTCATGTTTTTAAGTTTTTTTTTATACATTAGCAAAATTCATTACATCTATATCAAAATTCAGTTTAGTACATAATTTCACTTTCGCCAACTCATGCATTATTTATTTTTAAAAGAATTTTTCTTACATAAAAACGTTATTTACAAGATTTGTCAAATTTATTTTTATTTAAAAAAATTTAAAACTTATGTAAGATGTTTTACATTTCACACAACTCACACTATAAAAAAATAAATAATATAATGAGTAAGAATTACATTTATAATGTGGAAATGTGGCGGTTTTACAAAAATTAGCACTTTACCTTTAACTATGTAAATATATCTTTATATTAACCAAAAAATTACTATAACAATGATATTATTTTATAATTTTTATACATACTGTACAAATTTTTAATATGTATACATAATGATAATATCACATATTTTATTTATATTTTTATATATCTTGATAACATATCTTTAAAAAGTTGAACATAAATTATTTGCAAATTGTTACGTAAATATTTCCATAGACTTAATTTCAATTGTAAATTTACTCTTGGAAATTATTTAATCATTATTAAAAAAGTATCAAATTTCAAGCTCAAAATTGCAATATATATATATATATATGTGTGTGTGTGTGTATATAATGGTTTAATATATATGGTCTTAATTTTTTAACGTTTTTTACTATTTGTTGACTGAAGCTGACTAATTGTAAGTCAAAGTGTTCCATACTCTGTATATTAGTGAAAATCTAGTTTTAAAATTTATTCCTTTGATGTTTTATAATAAACTGTATGATTTTAAATCTAATCATTTTTTCGTGTATTGGAGAGATTCCTCTATTATTATTATTTTACTATAAAGAAGAATGTAATTTTATTTTTAAATTTAAGTATGTATAAATGTATATCTTTAAAAATGTAAATCTTTAATACATCGTATTCGCTACTAATTTTACACATATAATTTCTTTACAAAGAAATAATGATCATATTCGAAACTTGAAAATGTCTTCAAAATTTCGGGTCAAACTCGAAGAATATTCCTACTGCATATACGTGCAAGTGTTTGACGACATTAGAAAAAGACTCGACTTTTTATAATGATCTTGTACCTTAATGATATTACGATCAGGATATTGTTATACTATGAAGCCTTATTGGATTATTCAGAACTTCGGTGTAACACGTCGTAATCTTGTCTCGACGGGGGTCTCAACGGATCTCGAACTTGAGAAAGCTACTAGTATCATTAGCTTCTGATATCGTGATATCAGAAATATCGCGATTCACGTCCCGCGCGATTCTTTTTCAGTTCGCGTGCTTTTTACTGCTTTTTGTATTTTGATACTTAGCTTTTCGTCGTGAAACTATAAATTTATTATCGATGCGAGAGCACGGACATTCGGTCGAATTTAATTATGGTCAAGTGGAGATAGGTAGCCTTCAACTTTCGGATAAGTAAACTGAATTTGCAACCTGTAATGCACATAGTCTCTGAACTGTGTATTGCCCGAGTTGATGGGGCAATGGGTTCTCCGTAAATTAATATTTGAATTTCGAATATGTGTGTGTGGATATGATAGATGTAAACCAGTTTCACCCTTTCAAAGTTTTTATCTTTGAATATTGAATTAATTGAATTAATTGAATATAATTACACGTATGTATTAAATATTCAGAGACTTTTATAATACATCATATTTATTTATTTATTTTTTTTTTCATTACCGGCTACAATGTTATTGAATGCGTTTTATGAATAATGGGAATTTATGAGATACTCCGTCCAACAATTCCAGAAAATTTAACAGTAGTCAGCAGTATGTTTTATTTATTATCATGCTTTGTGTCCGTGTACTAGTATAATTTAAAATGCTTTATAGAGATCGCACACATGCTCGCGAAACAGTTCACAATCGAGTTCACAGCTGCTGCATTATGCGATCGTTCGTCAAAACAGTATGCACATTTTCCCGGTGCATTTTAGCGCGCGAAAGTGGTCCTTCTTCCGACAATAATGGTTACATTGATAAAATGGTAAAAGTTCGCAATACAGTTGCGCAATGCGAATCAGGGGCGTTTTTTCTCGCGTACGATTATTTTTCAAGCGCAATAATCATAATAATTTACAGAGAATTTGCATCGAGAATTCGCACCTGCACGCACAAAGCCTAAAGCGTTCAATCCGCTTTTAAATTGAAACGTATAAGTGATGGAACTTCGGCAACCAATTTCCGTCGCGTCGCGTGTGGCGGTACTGATGTCAAAAAAAGTTGCACGAATGTACTTCGTGAACTTCACTGAGGTGGACGAACACGTTTAAAAATATGACTCGGTGAAATTTCCAATGCAAAATGCGGAAAAACGTTATCTGGACGTTATTCGTGCCACTGATCGAATTAAACAGAATTGTGTCGGAATAACTTAACTTTTGCCATCGTTTCTCCCTTTCCCTTTCTCTCTTTTTTTATTTGCAAAGATAATTTAATCCTTTTTTATTTCCATATTTTTATAACATCATTGAAAATTAAAAACTAACCAATAAAACGATATGTTACGGGTATGAAACGATATTTTTTAACAGAACGTAATCCTGAAGATTTTCAGAAATTCTGCAGTTCTGGACTGCCAGTGCTAATAAAAATATCGACGATCAAAGCGGCCTCGGTCGATCGGGGCGTCACGCACTTTTCCCGTGCGCCAAACTGTCTATAGCTATAACTTTATCGAAATTCCCGGAAACCGTAACATCCCCGAGAATAAAAAACAAAAATTTGCCGAATTCCACTGAGGTCCAACGTTCCATGTTTCATGGAAAAAAATCGATTGACACCAAAAGCATTCGATGTCACAGCGTAAAAGTTACATCTACCTCGATTTATCATCGATAACATCGATCATATTTCGCACGGAAATTCTCGTTGCAAACTTATTGATACCTTTCTAGCCTGCAGTTGTAATCCCTTTCATTCTCTATCCCGTTTTGTTATTTATCGACAAATGAAATTTCTCTCTCTTTCTCTCTCTCCCTCTCATAATGTCAATTTGAAATAGTCTACAGGATGATCCTCATATATTATTTAAAACATTTAATATTACTACATAAATATATATATATATGTATATACATATATTTGATATTATATTCAATAAATGTTTTCATTTTATTACATTATACATAAATTTTATCACGCTCTTATTATTAAATAATATAATTAAATATCAATATTTCACACGTTCTTATATTTCTCTACACTATTAAGTTCATAATGCCAAATTAATTTGTTTTTCATCATTCCCATGAGTTCACTACTTCTATACTCAATATAGCCCTAATTTAATTTTAAAAAATGTAATAAATTCGACTCAAATTTACTGTGATTTATTATTTATTAAATGCATACGTTAAAATATGAACGCTACTTTGAAAAGTTTGAAAGCAATTTAATTTATTTCAAGGAAATGGTTGATTAGATATTATCTTTTCAATCACATGTTTTGTATTAAAATAATATATTTTACACATTTGAAAGTTAAAATATACAAAATATTATTTAATTTAAAGAATTGACTTAAATTTAAAAAGAATTAATTCAAATTTTCTTTTAAAATTTTACAGCGCTTTTATTATAATTAATTCTTCTAATTCCAGTTGCGAGCGTGGACGGCCCGAGTTTCAATATCACAAAAGTGAACCGACTACATATGGGTTCCTATTTATGTATCGCATCCAATGGCGTACCCCCCTCTGTCAGCAAAAGAATAATGCTCACTGTGCATTGTACGTATATTCGTTCTTTGTGTGTCGTATTTTTTAATTCGGTCCATGTAATCAATTTTAGATTACATTGTATTACGAGACATTGTTTTTTGGACGCAAATTATTATCATAAATTATTATCACAAAATATGAATAATTAATTATAGTGTTAAAATAACAAGTATCGATAATTTATTTAACTGCCAGAAATATGAAAAAAAGGAGGGAATATGAAATAAACATGAGAAATGACATTTCATATTCACAAAGTTATACAATAAGGAGTAGCTATTAAAAAAAAGTTATGCAATTGTAATCAAGCGTTTGTGAAAGAAGAATATTGTATTTAAAAATTTTAAAGTTGTGTACACGCCATCGTCATTGTTTCAGTTCCACCGATGATCTGGGTTCAGAATCAATTAGTCGGCGCTCAAGAAGGACAGAAGTTGACTCTGGAATGCTATTCAGAAGCATTCCCGAAGTCTATCAATTATTGGACCAGAGATCAGGATAAGATTGTGCCCCAAGGTGAGCATTTGTTTTAATCCAAACAACACAAAGTTTAAAACGAAGCGTCTTTAAGATGCTTTTAAATGATTCTCACGTCTTAAAGATGTCTTTCAGACATCTTTTTAAGACGTCTCGATTTTAGATTTTGTGTTGTCTGGGAATTTACTTGGACAAAATGTAAACTAGATA
>Ga0157363_1005742_pt1 | contig 11613 bp, 2 predicted proteins | sample AttsexASBM1_FD_111477 | JGI IMG/M metagenome (GOLD analysis project Ga0157363, IMG submission 111477) | Fungus gardens microbial communities from leaf cutter ant in Ribeirão Preto, State of São Paulo, Brazil - Atta sexdens ASBM1 | ecosystem: Host-associated > Fungi > Mycelium > Unclassified ...
TAATTTTCTTTATGCATTCGTTTATGCGTCTATGTAAGTTTGTGTGGATATAGCCTAAGGCTAGAATTAGACTATGCATTGAAGAATAAGATTGAAAGATTGAAGTTTGAGCAATCAAAACAAAAGGAGCCAAAACTTCTTTATCCTCATTGATGAAATTTCAATCTTTAATCTTTAATCTCAATCTTTAATTCCTAGTCTAATTCCGGCCTAAGGGCTGCAGATAAAATTCTATAACAATATGCGTAAAGTGTAAACTTAAGTTAATGAATCAATAAGGATACTGCTTTAGATTATATAATCTAATGGAAATAATAATAAATTTATCTATAACCTCGCAATAAGGCGAATGTCAACCGATTGAAATTCGCCTTATGGATAAGTTAACTGCTATTTCTAATTTCATTAGAGTACGTAGATTTAAGCAACGTTTCAAAACTTCCTCTCCGAGGAAAATTTTACCCGAAACATACAGGGTGTTTGGAAATAATCGCCAAATATTTCATGGACAGGTAGAACAGACTAAACTGAGTCGAAAAATCCTCTACCCTTTTGTAAATTTTCCCAATAATTAATGAGATATTAATCCTTAAAGATAGCCGAATACGCGTGCTTGCCCGGCCTACTACTGCGAAGTGCCTACCGATCGCTTGGTGCGCGGGCCTTGGAAGTTGGGGATTGGTTGGCAAGCGCCCCGCGCACACCGTCATTGTTCGGACGGCGCGTTTGCCAGGCTAGCTCCGCTCCCCACGACTCGCGCGCCAAGCGATCGGTAGGCGTATACACTTCGCAGTAGTATTCGGTTATTTTTAAGGATTAATATCTCATTAACTATTAGGGAAACTTACAAAATGATAGAGGGCTTTTCCACTCAATTTAGTCCGCTCTATCTGCCCATGAAATATTTGGCAATTATTTCCACACACTGTATAGTTCACGCAACGTATACTATAGCTTATAGAATAAAAGCAGCCCTTAATGATGCCGCAGACAAAATTTCTGTAACAGTAATCTTAAGTCCGGATGTATAATAGATTTTTAACCTTAAGCCATAAGAAATGGACGAATCGCAATTGATTATTCTCTTTGCACTATAATTTCTTATGACTTGAGGCATAAATCACCAATTGTAGATCCGGACTAAGAACTTAAGTCGATACGCCAATTAAGATATTGCTTTAAATCTACGTACTTTAAAGGAAATAAAAATAGCAGTAAATTTATACATAAGGTGATTTCAACCGATTGAAATTCACCTTATTACGAAGTTATGGATAAGTTTACTGTTATTTTTATTTCTGTTATATTACGTCTAAAGCAATATCCTGATTGGCTCATCGGCTTAAGTTTACGGTCACTGTTGCGAAATTTTATGTACGGGTCCTAAAAGCGGGGAGCATAACACATGAGGCATAAGAAAATAAACTAATCAAAGTCCTTTATTTCCTTCCTTTCCGTGAATTAAAAAAGTCTGATTGGTTGATTTTCTTATGCATCATGTTTTATGATCGATTAATTGAAATTCGAAATTTGGAAGGAACGACTTATATTCTTTTCTTTTTACAATCATATACCGCCATCATTCCTCTTTACAATCATTCCGCCTTTCTTCACCAATGAATTGTTTAGCTCGAGATTAGGGTTAAACGTGAGCGGTGAGGTAGAATTGAGATGCCACGGAAGCCATTCGGGAATACTCATTACGCAAAGGCATATAATATCCCCACTACTTCTCCACTGAAGTCATCGAAATATACCAACAAATGATGTTTCCGAATGCAGCCCTATACACTGAAATGAGCATCTCCGCTGTGAAGCATAGAAAATTGTGGCACCAATTAATTAGCGCCATTTTAATTTGGTCAATATAAGAGCGAATCAGAAACTTTCAGGTGCTCATGTGCACTTACGTTTAGTGTTCTTTAGTGAGACGCATATGTCAGTAAGAGCATATGTCATCATGTGTAATGTGGGATTATATTTGAAAGATTATAAAATCGCATAATTGTAAAATGTGCAAAGCATGAACATGAAGTACTGTGTGAGGAAAGAAGTAAAAAGGGCATTTCATTTCATATTGGGAGTACAAATTAATTCGATCCATTCAAAAATGCATTTATTTCAAAACAAAATGAATGAACAGATCAATTAAAGTATTGTCCATCGCTGCCTATTACTTTTCCCATCTCTCAGGCAATTTTTGAATTCCATCTAGAAAAAATGACGTCTTTGGAGGCGATCCAATTTTCGATTTCTGCGAAAGAAGTGAACCGGTGACTTGCTGCATCTTTTGGAACAACCAGTAATCAGAAGGAGCAATGTCCGGAGAATACGGCGGGTGCGGTAAAACATCTCATTTGAGCGTTTCCAAATATTTTTTAACGACTTTAGCGACATGAGGTCAAGCGTTGTCATGAAGAAGAATAACTTTATTATGTCTTTGCTCGTATTCCGGCCGTTTTTCTCGCAATGCACGACTCAAACGAATCAATTGTAGCTGATACCGATCGCCCGTAATGGAATCGCCAGATTTCAGCAGCTCATAATAAACAAGACTCTTTTTGGTCCTACCAGATACAGAGCATGATCTTCAAACCATGAATGTTCGGTCGTGATGTTGAGGCAACGATTGATCGGGCTTAGCGTAGTATTTTTTCTTTTTGAGGTTGTCGTAGAATATCCACTTCTCATCTCCAGTCACAATCCGATGCAAAAAACTTTTTCTCTGTTATCTTTGAATCTGCTGTTCGCAAGTAAAAAATCGCCTTTCAACGTCTCTCGGTTTAAAGCACCCTTGTTTTTGAATCATTCCCATGGCTCTTAATCGTACAGAAACGACTTGTTGAATTACTCCCAATGATTCTGCAAGATTCCTCTTGCGTTTGACTCTGATCTTCTTCGAGTAATGCCTCTAATTCTTTGTCTTCGAATTTTTTTGGCTGTCCAGAGCAAAGCTTCAACGCTGAAATCTCCATCCTTGAAACGTCGAAACCATTCCCTACATGATTTATCAGTTGGAGCAGTGTCACCATAAATTTCGACAAGCATTCGATGAGCTTCAGCCGCACTTTTCTTCCAATTAAAGTAGAAAATCAAAACCTCCCGCAAATATTGCTTGGTTAACACAAAATTCGATATTTCAAACACAGTAAAAATCAAGGTTTTTGTATGAAACTCAAAGCAAACTGAATATTATTAGCAGATGTTCCTCTCTGAAACCGCCAAAATCACTATGAACTATTCACAACAGCTGGAGCCATCTTTAGGGAAAAGGATCGAACTAATTTATACTCCCAATGGGTAAGAATTTTTGTGAATTAAATGTATCAATTTCTGCACATGTGTTAACAATATAGGATATGAAAAGTATTATTAGTGTTATTTTATTGAATGTAATTCAATTTTTTGAATTTTTTATGAATGAACAAATTTTTATTGAATGAAACTAATAAAACTGAAGTAACATTATTTTTATTTGTATACCATTCATGTCCATATAGATTTCTATACATCGATAGTATATCGATATATCGATCGCAGTGCGCGAGCAGCAAACGTTTCTAATTCGCTGAAATATCATCCCAATTAAAATGGCGGCTGATCAATTGCGGCCACAAATTTTCCTCGACGCCCATTTCAGTGTATATATAGTTCAGTGCACATGATTGGTTATATGCACTGATTTGTTGATAATTTAATTTTTTTCCAATCTATGTTCACGTCATCTTTCAAATAAAGGATCCAAAATCTTTTTTTTTATATTTTCTTTTTAAATTTGTACATTCATTAATGCATATATACTATTAGTCTATTTTGTCGTAGTTTCATTTTATTTTTGTTGTGTACAATTGCATCAATTTGACAGGTCCAATCGTAATATTATTTTTGATATGACATTTTGGACTTTGCGGCACTTTACACAACAAAATTAATATAATTATCAAAAATTTATCGCTGCTAGTCCATTATATGAGCTAGTCATTTATATGAGCAACACCATAAGGTTAGCATATGAAATCACGTGACTTATGTGTCGCTGAATGAGCGACAAGCGACACCATGAATACATATTTTAATGTTCTGTGTTCTAATTGAAAAGCAGCCAATAGCAGTAGCATACTAGAATAGCCAATCAAATTTGAGTCCAAACTCCTATTGCGCATTCGCGGGAACGTTTCTCCCTGTATTTTTACATCATATTCCGCTCTATTTAATCCTCTTTACTCTCAGTCTTGTTTCTCTTTGCGATGCAGTATAACCAATATTTTTGCTTGTGTATTTTGCTCTTCCCGGTTTGTTTTTGAATATCGCTGTTGATTTGGTTTTAAAGTGCTTCAATATCTTGTATGAAATAGCGTATTAAAAATAATGTTTGTTCTACGGCAACTATATCTATTCTATACGAAGCAAAGAATGTGTACTCCAATAAGCCATTTGATTAAGCTATCTAATCACAAAATTCATACATCTAAAGGTTGGTCATGCCCTACTATTAAAAAATTATTAATTGCTACTTAGATAAAAAATAAATACATACACTACAAATCCTTTGAAGCATTTGATGGATCAGTTAGGAGAAAGAATTTTACGAACTGACCAATTAAAAAACACTTCAAAGCGTTTGTAGCATCGCGTTGACGTATCCTTAGAAGTCAAATCTGTTGGAAAAAGTGATAATTATACAGTTCAGTCTCCGTAGCTCAAAAATTGAGGATAATTGAAGAAGGCAGCTTTCTCACCGATTTCAGATTGAAATTGATCGTTGATTTCAGTGAAATGATTAGGCTTATTCGACGCGTTTTTGTACGAAGTGAACGAATCTGGCAGAAAAAAGTATCGCTCAATCCCGCGAATCGAGATATTAAGCGTTAAAGTCGATTATTGAGGTTAAGAAATCTGTCATGCAGTGTAATGGGAGCATGTATTGTCGTTACCTTTAAAAAAAAATAGTAATTATTTAGAATAATCCCTTCCTCCCACCCATCTTAAATTTTAATAAAAATACATTTATTCGACGTGTTTTCAAAACGAAAAACTTTGGCAAAAACATGGCGGTCGGCCTCGTAAATCGAGTTATTAAGCATTAAAGTTGGAGATTTTAGAGATTAAGGTATCTGTCATCCCAACTCAACATAACACTATGTATACGTTTTGCGTTAATTACACAAATTCACTGCTTTAAAAATACAAATTCTCTGCTTTAAAACAAATTCACTGCTTTACAAACACAAATTTACTGCTTTATAAAAAAAAATTCATTGCTTTAAGCACACAAATTCTTTGCATTAAGTAAATTTGTGTTTTTAAAGCAATTTGTGTAATTAATGCAGAACATATACATAGTGCTGTATCGTATAATAGATATCTTAATAATAATAGATATCTTAATCTCTAAAATCTCCAAATTTAACGCTTAATAACTTGATTCACGAGACTGATTGCCGTGTTTTTTGTCAGATTCTTTCGTGATTTTTTGAGTGAAAACATATCGAATAAGTTTATTTTTATTAAGATTTAAAGGGTGGGAGTTATTCTAAATAATTACCAAAAAAATCATTGCTTTACAAACTCAAATTCAGTACTTTAAAAACACTAAAATTCACTGCTTTAAGATGGTTCTTTAAATCGATTTATTATAAAAATGTCTAATTTTTTTATATAATGAAGTTGAAGTACCGAAATTGACATATGCAAAATTCTACGGTAGGTTAATGAAATAATAAAAGAGAAAAAATGAAAATGTAACCTTTTACTTTACTTAGTGATAAGGCTTGTAGACACTTCTTTAACTAACTGTACGAATCTTACCATAGATTTTTCTCAAAAATGAGATAATGAAAAAACGAGTTTTAAAAATTACGATTTTTAATGGTGACAAAAAAGTAATAGGGCAACGGCCATTGGAAAGATATTTATGTGCATAAATTTGCATATAAATTTAACCTTAAAAAGCAGACAATAAAGCGATATTTATAATCCGTTCTTATTTCAAGACTGTCTTAAGTAATGTCTTAAGACGCTAATATGGCTCTCTGATTGGTTCGTAACTTCTTAAGACTGTACTTAAGACGATCTTAAATATAAGATTCGACTATGAATACCGGCTATAATCTCATCTTGTTTTCGTTCGATGAAGATGTAGCTTTTGATTTATTATTATATGTTCTACTATTTCATTAAAATACACATACTTTAATATTTTATTCAAATTATACAGATATTTTGGATGGGTCCTGGTGAGGCATCTCAAATTTTCGGCACTAAAGAACCACATTAAAAACCAAAATTCTCTGCTTTAAAAACTGCTTCAAACACTACTAATGCAAAGAATTTGTATGTTTAAAGCAGTGAATTTGTGTTTTTAAGATAGTGAATTTGTGTTTGTAAACCAATATTAAAATTTTAGGAGAGGTGAGAAGGAAGAATCATTCTAAGTAATTATTCTAATTTTTTACTATTATCACTAACAAGGTACTATTTATAAAGATGGTCGGCGCTTATCGGTCGGAAGTTAGCGTAATTGTTAAAATTTAAGTGATTAAAAGTAAGAAGAAGAAAAGTAAGAAAAATAAGAAGAACTAATAATATGATATTAATTCCATGATTTATTAGTAGACATGTATAAGAGAGACCGGGACACCATAAGTCACAAAAATTCAAATTCTTAAAAATATCTAAATATAAAAATGTTTGTGTCTTTTTTTTTAATAATTAAAGCACAATGCATTTTAAAATTTAATAAATATATTTAGTAAATATTTATTAGTTTTAAGGAAAAAATAAAAATATATTTTTTTAAAAATGACCCATGGTGTCTCATCCTCGAGGTACTATAAGTCACACACAGAATAATAGGATGAAGTAATGGTGACAAAAATTGAAAAATATTTTCAATTACTTACATATTCTTAGCATAGTCACTAATATGTCACTAATAAAATATAATTACAACTAATTAAATAACACAATAGAAAATTATAAGAAAATAAATGAGAAATAATCATTGATATAAGATAAAAAATTTATTACGAGAAAATAAAATGAATTGCTTAGAAGGATAAACTGCCCTTTGAATACATATAGTACTTTCTGTATTGTTCTGTTTCATCTTAAATATTTAATGTATAGCCCATGATATTTCAATTTTACATTTAATTAAACATTTAATAAAAAATAAATATTAGATTATTACTTGTAAAGTAGTAAGATGAGAAAAGATGCGCAAAAAACTTGTACCTTTCTCATACATGAATGTTCTACTGCAAAAACAATATTAAAACATTTTTATGCGGTTAAAGAGTTACTATTGCACACAAAAACCATTAACGATCGATGTTTCTCGATACAATGGAATTTAATCACTGCCACCCAGATAAAAAATATGGGCATAATACGAAGTAACAGTCGTACCAGTAGTATTAATTTAAATTCTAGATTATGTTAAACAATCGATGACCCATGATGTCCCGATTTCCCTTATATATAATACAAGGGATGAATCAAATATAAACCGGATTTAGTTTTCTACGTGCTGTGAGGTGAACAAAGAGAGGTTTCTAAGCGTTATAGTTAGGGATCCACACTACCATTCCTTTAGTCAGTATCACTATGTCAGAACAAGAGATACTCTCGTCCATTGCGCAATAGATTATTATCAAACCTAAAATTATATTAAAGACTCTTGTTATCAAATAAAAATAAACCTAAGTAAAGAGCATATAAGAGTCAAAAATAAATAAAAATTAAATATAAAAACATATACATATAATATAGATTCTCGATATCATTTCTTTAAAAATCTTGATGATATAACATATAAAATAGCTTAGAACAACAAACTATCTCGATGATTTAATCAAACAATAATTATATGTTTCGGCTTCTTGATCGAGCCATCTTCAAATTTATAATAGCAACCTGCAGACGAGTGAAATGATAATACCAAGTAAAAATAAATTAACGATCTCCGATGGATTGTATAATACGTTGACAGATAGAAATTGTTCCCAAATAGCTGATCGACTGATGTTAAAATTTCAATGAATCTGTGAATATGAGAAAATTAAGAACAATTCAAACTAATTTATACAAATGTCAATCAAAATAAAATTCACCAAAGAAGTAACAAAATATGATAATGTTAAAACACATGTCCAGTGATAGTTAACAACATTCTTTTATGTAAAAAGAATCAATCGCATGATTTAACAAACAAGATGGTCAGACTAACACATGTGAACGTTACAAAAGACAAGCGACGATTAAACAAAAACTAGCAGAATTTACGCAGTACCGGTGATGCAAAGTCATATAGTGTTTATTATTGGTAAATATGATTTATGAAGATCTATAGTATCTGTCTGTAGATTTAAACTATTTTTCTATTTTTTAATATTAATCATTTCAAAAATTTCATTTTAACGTTTACAATCATTTAAACGTTTACTTTTTTATTATAGCACGGTTCTTCATCCATAATTAAAATGTTATCCCAATCAAATTCATGTTTGAATTATAATCTATGTTCGGTTATTACCGAAAAATTGGAAGTTTTCCAGTTTATTTATATGGTTACGGTGTTCTGTAATTCTCATCTTAAGTTGTCTTCCTGTTTGACCAATATAAGGCGCATAACAATCTTTACAATTGATTTTGTATACTACATTATTTTTTAAATAAATGTGGGCACAGATTTTTTTGAGCTTTAATAGTTATTATCAAGGATTATTATCAAATTTCTTACGATAGAGGATGTAAAACTTTCCAAAATTTTGAGAAAGTTTAAGGCACAATTCGAGAACAACACCTTAAGAAGACTCAAGTATACGCGTGGCACTAACAATTTTTAGAAAGACGAGAAGTAGTTGAAAATGAAGCTCATCGATGTCAGTTTCAGCTGGAAAAGTTTCTGCAACTGTATTTTTTTATTTCAAAGGAATTTTGTATATTGAGTTTCTCCATGAACATTGTATTGTGAACGCCGCATACTACTGCCAACTTTTGAACGAAACAAAACTCGCATATCTTCGGAAAAGATGCGAATTTCCAATACGAGATTTATTCTGCTACACAACAATGCCCGGCTCTATATAACTGTCCAAACTTGACAAAAAATTGAGAATTTTTTCTGGACTACACTGGAATATTCTCCGGATTCGCCCTGTGATTATCGTTTGGACTACTAAAAGAAGCACTTGGAGGACAGAGATTTGATGATAATATTGCTGTCGAAGCATTCTTGCGTAATTGACTGGTGTCACAACCTTTATTTTATGATAGCGGAATAAAAATACTATCTAATTCTATATGAAAAAAATTGTTTCTAAGAGCCAATTGTTCCATCTTTTGAAAAATTTTACCTGTTAAATAAATCTGGAAACCGCGCATGTAATTGGGTAATCTTGCTATTTATCCAACAGGTAAAATTTATTAAAAGGTGGAACAATTGGGTTTAAGGGGATTATGTAGAGAAATAACTTTATACGTATTTTTATAGTGCTTCAATAAATTAAAAAAAAAATAAATTCAGTTTATATTTAATTTACCCTCATATGTTTAAAACTTAATACTCGATTTATATAATAAAAAATCACGGATTTAGTACTAAATTATCGAAGTATGTTAATGTTAATAAATTTTTATTAATTGTAACAATTACTTTTTTCCTCTGTAATGTCATCGTTCTTCAATTATCCCATTAATACTCACGTTTGTCGACTGTCTTTAATAGTATATCTCGTCGATCCTATTGCACTTAATTTGATTATTTAGTTCAAATGTCGTGCTCTTTTTTACAAGAAAAGTATCTAAAATACATAACAGAGTATGAAAATGTAATCGCAGCGGATGCTTGCATCACAATACTTTATGGTTGATAGATTTCCTAACTCAATAGTCGTCAACTTTAATGCTTAATATCTCGGTTCGCGGGGCAGAGCGACACATTAGGCTGTTTTTTTTTACTGAACTTTTGCACCAATTCATCTTCGTTTTCTCTTCAAGAAAAAAGAAGAGGAAGAAAGATGAACTGTGCAAAAGTCAAAGAAAATCAAAAGAAGGTCTTTTTTTTGCAAATCTGTAAAAGAGGAAAAAAGTAATTGTTACAAGAATTACGATTTAGTCAGTAATACAGACGGCTTTAGGATCCCCTTAAGGGAGATTGTGTATCTTGAAATGAGATGAAAATTACAAAAGTGAGCAAAGTTCACTAGTAAGGTTATATTCGGAATCCTGTGTGTCCCCGTGTATCATTTTATTCTTATTGTTCACCCAATGTTAAACAAGGATAAGATGATACACGGGGGGGGGAGGGGGCATTCGGGTGATATTTTCGAACGCAGTTTTATTGAACAATTATGAATAATAAGAATTTTATTTTTAGACCATACATGGGAGAATACAACCAATATGAACTAGAAATTAATTATACCGGTTGAAGCTGGATCTTTAATGCTTAAGTAATTCAATGTGTTGAGTAATTCAATGAATTAGTAGAGAAGACTCGGGCTATAATTAACACTTTGAAAAAGCAACTGTAATTTCGAATCCAGATATTATTTGGATATACTATTGCTTTTTGTAAGTGGTAATATGATTAATTATTGAATAGTTAAATAAGGATTTTTTTTTTAAATCAATAATGAGTTTTCGACAAGACACTATTTTTAGAAAGAGTGTCATGTTAATTTTTGCCCCGTATTTGAGGCAAAACTAAATAATCTAGGGATAATTATTAACGTGAGATGTACATTAATATTACTAGATATTACTAGATATTTTATATTTATATTACTAGATATTTTTATTTTATAGGATTTTTTATTTGAGGTTAATTAAATGATGTGATTATATACAAAATAATTATTTGCTTATAACAAAAAAGATTATGGTACATCGATTATTCATTAAATATAGCTAACATTATATTACGTATTATGTAATATCATATTACGTATTATTTAGAAACATAATCACAACATATAGTTCTTATTATATTAATCAGTCTTTGATTTAATAAACTGATTTATTAACAAAAATATCGTATAAACCTCTTTAAAAAGCAAAACACATTGATATTTAAACATGTAACATTATATTATTATTATTTGAATGAAGAAAAATCATAGCATAGTATTTTTATTATATTAATCGATTTTCGATTTAATAAACTTATTAAACAATCACGACTATTCATCATCAGAATGATAAATACAAATCAGGTAGCGTTATCTTTTACGCATTTCATGTGAGCCTATTGTTTACACAATACATTACACCCACTCCTCGCCAGGAATTATCCATTATCTTCATAGATCTCACCATACATAATGCAAACCGTTCTCCTTGATCATTTTCATTAAAAACTTTTCTTTTTACATTCTAAAACTAATCGCGAGGTAAGTATTAATTAACAGTGTTGTAACTTGCCCTAAAATCTATTAATATTTCCCCATCCTAATATTTAATAAAATTAATTAAATTCATAAAAAACCAGTAATAGGATTCAAAATAACATAGAGAATTAAAAATTAATTAATATCAGAGTCATATGAAACAAATTGAATGAAAAAATGACGATTTAAACAATAATCAAAATTTAAACAATAATCAAAA
>Ga0157363_1005743_pt1 | contig 11611 bp, 2 predicted proteins | sample AttsexASBM1_FD_111477 | JGI IMG/M metagenome (GOLD analysis project Ga0157363, IMG submission 111477) | Fungus gardens microbial communities from leaf cutter ant in Ribeirão Preto, State of São Paulo, Brazil - Atta sexdens ASBM1 | ecosystem: Host-associated > Fungi > Mycelium > Unclassified ...
CGTCATCGTCGTCGTCGTCGTCGTCGTCATCATTGTTGCCGATTATTATGGTCGTCATCGTAATCATCATGAGATTTGATTAATGTCGCATAAGGGAAACGAGCATAAAATGATAGCGTGCTCATAACGTAGGCTTTAATTGTCGCTCATCGACAATTAATATGTTAGTTTACGGCAGTTCGTTGATCACAAAGCTTTCGTGATTACTCTCGCCATATCACGAAAGCCATCGCGATCAGGCAATCAAAATTAGATATTATGCAAATAATTTAGTATCATTATTTATTTGAATAATTATCCGAATAATTAATTTTGTTTGAATATATATTTAGAAATAATTACTGACTATATATAATAAATTCTTCGGGCGGATTGAGACTATTTCATATAAATATAATTACATCATATGTGTTCATTCCTATTACTTGAATCAAATTATTTCCAATGTTTCAATTATCTAGCGGAATCTAACAGAAAAGTTCTAAATAAATCGTCGGTTTTTTATTGACAAATCATTTATTGAAATAAATTTAGCAATAAAGGAACTTTTTAGGATATTTTTGGTGTAAATATCTTCTAAATCTATTGATATACTGTAAATAGATCACCTCGTCTTTTAATGTTAAATGTTACATAAAAAATTTCCCGTTTTAATCATTTTAGATTAAACAGATTATTATTATATTCTATCCAGGGAAAAACATAAAATTATCTGAAGAAAGAAAAGCATAGTATAAAGAAAATAACTGATAAAATGTGTGATAATATTACCGCATTTAACAGATAGGATCATCACACACAAAATGACATAAGCTGCATAATTATAATATAAGGGCAATGAACATTTTATGTACATGGCATACGTCTTTATGTCGGATGCCCATTGACCAGTTCAGAGGCCTTAGGCTATGCTTATATCATTTTGTGTGTGATGATCCATAATAATAGATAGAGACTATGTATTCCTTAATTCTAATAAAAGTGTTCCGTTAGAAGGAATTAGATATCAGTATCAGTATCTTCAATTCCATCAACATTTCCTTTCAACTCGATATTTTAGAGACAAAAAAAAGAGAAAGAGAGAGATACTTTATTCTTTCTAAACCATGACACCTTCGTAGGAGTAGTCTATTATTATATCTATGATTTTTCATAAAATAAATTTTATTGTAGTCGAATAATTTATTTATTATCCTTGCTCGAGATATAAATCCAAAATAATAATCGAAAGCTCAACGGTAATACGTGAATGCGTATGGCCGCATAAAAAGGAATCCCCTATATCTTCGATATCTATTAAATCGCGTCTAGGATTGATCGACAACGAGAACGACATCGTTCTTCCATCGCAAAGTTTAGGATTGTTTCCACAGTTCTCGATAGCGAAATCGATGGAATACTCGCGACCGAATTATTTCAATAAAATCGCGCGCGAGACAAATACGACAGTACTTTCGCGACGCATCTCGCACTATCCTCTTCGCCATTTCCTACCCTTTCCCATAGTCATCCCCCGACTGACTCCGCGTCGACCACCCGGTCGTGCAACGCGCTCCAACGTCGTGCTTTATCTCCGTAAACGACAATACAGCGAACGCTGTTACCTCTAATCTCTCCAATCCACACACATAATTTGCTTAAATTGGAAAGGACCACCAGAATTAATAGTTTTTGGTCGGCTGCTTTACGACAACGATGAGATATCGCTCATGATTAAATTTTCAATCTGATTTATTAAAACATTCAAGTCTCGTTGCTGTCTCGTGATCAAATCACTATTTATGAAATACTATTTTGTTTCTAGCAATCATTGTATTATATTTTCAGGCAATAACTTAACTAACTTGTAACTTTTAAGATCTAATAATATATACAACTATGTAACATGTATCTTTAAAAAATCATATTATTGGCAAATATATATATTAAGTTCAACTAGGGTTTGTTTTAAAGGAACCTTATTGAATTTTAAGTATTGAAAAATATTGTGATAGATAATTATAAAATGTAAAAAAATATTTACGTAGTAAAGTCAAAAAGTTCTTGCATAAATCATAGAAGGTTTTATATGATGCGCAGTATTACTTTTATGGAAATATTATTTAAATAACTTTAATAATATCTAATTATTATTTATATTATACACAATGAATAAACAAACATAATTTCAAATCTTTTATATTTTAATGATAAAAAAAATAATTATTGGTAGAAAACTTCTATTGATACTCTTAGGCCCGATTCCAATGCGATAAATGTAAGATTAACTTTAATCTCAGTTTAATTATTTCTTCTTTATTGTTTTTCTAATTCTAGAATTAGAGAAAGATAAAAAAATCGAATCGATATTAAAGTTAATATTGCATTGATAGAACTAGGCCTTACGAAAGCAACGAAAACTTTTGAATTTTTCTACACAGTTTTTATCAATATGCGTTTTATTATCAATAAATATCTAATTTGATTGTTAAAACATTTATTATAATATTATTTAGTACATTGTACAACTGGTAATTTTTATATTTTCATATAGGATCATAGAGTTATTATTGTGTCATATGAAATAATGTCTACAAAATATCTGCTTTTATCTCTTCGTATATTACACATGCATTAGTTCTACTGCATATGTTAAGTTGAATTTTTTTTTCTAACATTGCCGCTCTCAACAGAGGAAAATATAGAAATATGCAAATATATGGTACGGTCCTTGTGAAAACAATCATAACCGACCAACAGCGATCTAAAGCATCCAGGTGACGGCTCCGTCACGTCCGCGCGGATTAAAGGCGATTTAAATTTTATTAGGTCACTCCAAACTTCGACTGATCCTAAGCAAACGGTATGGCAGCTTTTACCCAACCCTATCGCTTATCCATATCATCTCCGATCACCGTCGTGAAATACGCTTGCAACCTCTGATTTCAACGGGGATTCGCAGACGCGCTATTCTCCGGGGTCTCTCGCATCGTCAGAACCGTGCGTGCCTTCACGAGGAATCACGTGCGCGAACTAATTTCCCTCCCAGAACGCGAGAGAACGCGCAGCTTGCGAGCACCGCCTTGCTAGGAACGTGCTAAGAAATCTTTACGATCGGACGTGTTTCGGACAGAGGAGCCAGCCGCCAGTAAACTGCGTAAACAATCACCGAAATATTTTTTTTAATTAAGAAATCGTATCGAAATCACTCTCAACATCGTCACGTCATTAATTAATTAATACCGTCCCCAGTCTAATTCACGATTCCGTTTGCAATTTCCATTAAACCTCTCGTTAAAAATTCTGCCATTCCTATAACATAGCCGCGTCACGAGATCGAAGCCTGTCGCTTTTGTAAGTATAAACTCATTTCGTGCGATCTCGCGACGAAATTCACTAATTACACAGTGCGATATCCTAAGAGAAAAAAACCGTTTCTCATGGACTACACAAATTTAAAGTAATAAATAATAAAGAATGAAATTTTTTTTATTAAAATCTTCATTATGTCTTTATTATTTTAAATGAAAACCCGTTTGCATATTCATATGACAGTTTTTACTGTTATCGCATTGAATCAATATGATTTGTTCAGAAATAAAAACGTAAAAGTGTCTGTTCTCTTATAGGAATGCATATTTCATTCTGTTGAAAACATTGAATTAACTATTATAACCATTTATCTTGTTCCCGCAATTTCGAGTATATACCAAATAAACACAGATTTAATTATCGCGCGATGCATTGCCAGAGTCTGTTATGTTTCCTGGTACGACTGGCAATTATTTGTATCTTGCAAAATATTTAACCGACGCAATCGCGCGCGCGACACGATCTCGTTTCTCGCAAAACTTATGAACCGCGCATGTCGGCGCATACACATTTCCGCAAAGCATTCCAATTATCCTATTCAATGGCTCGAACATTTCAGAACGAATTTTCGCGACTATTATGAATCGCGCGAAGACATGCTTTTCTGTGCCATATCAAATAAAGTTGGAGCGGTGTTAATGAAAAGTGTCAGTTAACGTAATTTGTTAGATATTAAAAATTGAAAGAGATATATATATATATATATATATATATATATATATATGTGTGTATATATATTATATATTGTATAAAGATATTTATATATTTATTTATTTATTTATTTGGATAACAAAATATTAAATAATGTACCTGTTTCAATATTTCAGTAAAAAAACTTTTAAGTTTAATATAATTATCATAAGCAAAACCAAAAGCAATTCATAATATGTATTCTCTAAATCTGAATCAGTGAATAATCATTGATTATCAGTGCCAAATATGCCACTGATAATCAGTGAATGAAATGTGAGATTCCCTGACCTAGTTGATCTTTATTATGTGATCTAATTAACCTTGTTTTAGTGCATAAATTCAATGAATATGGTATTCGAAAATTGAAATTAACATGCAAATATCAGTATTTTAGTTATATAATGCTCAAACATTCTTCCTTTTTTAGTTGAACTTCACTGATTATCAATGTCAAGTATGCCACTGAGTAATTAGTGACTGTCCACTGATTCAGATTTAGAAAGTAATAACGAAATATCAATAAAAGCACTTTGCTGTACTATTCGATTTCGGGACAATATCGTATAAGATTAATGCACATCGAATTCGTTTAAAAATTATATGTATCTAGATTTAGATATCAAAATATTAGATATGCCGTTACACGAAATTTAATATATTTTTTATTTGAGAAAAGTAGATATTAAGTTTAATATAAATTTAATTATTGATATGATATACCAAAAGTATTTGCGGCTTTTTGGAATTGTATACAAAAGTGATAACAAAAGATCAATAAAGGCTCTGTTGCACTATTCGATCTCGAGATGATATCGTATAAGATTAATTGGCGATCAAACTCGTCGTTAATCCATATTCCCGCGTCATATCGAGGCGATACTAGGAGGCGATGAATTTTCGGATAAATTGGATCGTAAAGAAAATAGTCAATTTAAAACTCAACTCTTTTTCTGCACACTGTGCATTGTCCAAGAAGTTATCATTTAATAATTCTACTTGTTATATTTTCTGATTATTGTATATATATGTATTTTCGAAACATATTTTTTTCAATTCACCTTTGATATACCTCTCTGTTATCGCAATCAAGAAAAAATGAGCAAGGGAATACAGCGATCTCGTGTTCACGTTAGCGTGTAAAATTGATAACACGATGTCAGCCCGTGAGGCACGTACTGCGACATCGATGGTACGTTATAAAAATTTGATAACGTGATATTTTTCGTTCGCACCTCGCAACAGAGGTGACAGATGGAAAAATCATTGCGCGTATGGATCTCAATCTCCTTTTAATATCTGGATGATTCTCTTCCTCCTTTTTTAATTTGTTGTATAATTGATGAACAAAAGAAATGCGCGTTTCTCCGTGATTGGGTAATGTAGAAAAATATTCAAGTGCAAAATATTCAAGATCAGGAATGCGAGTACAATAACTCGAGTGTGAATAAATTATTTGTTTTCACTGCAAACTGCTTGATTCGTTTGTTTATCAATTACAAACTGTAATTGATATTTTATAGATACTTATTCGTAATATAATATATTGTTTTAGATGCGATATCTCAAATACAAGTAAATGTTGCTTTACGATATTCAATATGATGTATGATTTTGCAAAAGTGTCTAAAAATTTAGCTACATTTGCAAATAATTTTGTTAGATCATTAAAATAATTATATAGAACGTTCAAGCTGGTTATTAATTGTCGAAATTTATTGCAGCATCACTCATTGAGTCCTTATAATTATATTTATTTTGATGGTCCAACAAATTATTTTCAGATCTCTATCTAGCTACATTTTTAAATACTCAGCAAAACCGTACAGCATTTGAAATAAATACGTTATTCAAATCAATTCAATTCAATTCGAATCTCAGAGATGCTATTTGTCGCAATCGTTAAGAACCGAATAGTCTCTAATCCACTTCTGTGTATCGCATCATGTTGTCGCTTCTACATCGAAATCAATCGTATCGCGGTGAGTGAGACGAGTCGTCGTGTGCGTGCGGACGTGTCGTGCGGAATTGTTCACGCGATTCATTCTTTGTTCTATTTAATAAGATCCGTACGTATTAATCTTGACATCGTGTTCGCGGCTGCAGTCGACATCGGTGGACGTTAAGTTTCACACGGGCGTAGGGAAGCGAGAGGCAACTGAAAGGCGAGAATGAGAACGTGCTAAACGGATTTGTCGAGACAACGCCGCGCTCGATTCTCTCGCACGTCCTGAGACCGGCTAAAAGAGCTTTCAACCGATCCACCCTCCCCCGATCCTGTTGTACACCCCTCCCCCTCCCCCCCTCCCCTGGGTGTCTCTCGCACTCGCACTCCGTCTCTCCGTCCCTTGTTCGTTCACCGCATCGCCGCACTCGCCTCGCTTCCGTCCACTCGCTTTCATTCTCTCTCTATCTGCTCGCTCACGGCGTTAAGTACGCGCTTAATGGCATCGTAGTGTAGAGAGCGACGCGCATTAGCGCCGGCGGCCGCTAATCTCGAGCAGCGTCGATTAAGCAATCGACGCTGGGCGGCTTCCCACTGCGCGTCGCGTGTTTGCCACATACCCGCGATGCTCGTAGGTTTTAATCGGTTAAATACTTCAAATGCGAACGCGCATGCAGAAAAGGAAATCGTCGAAAGAGCCGAGTTTTTACGTCTATAGGACGGACTTTTTTATTGCACTTTATTTTTAAAAACTTCCAGGAAACAATGCTATGACGCAATGGAAAAACAATGCTAAGATAAAACAATGATAAGAATAAACGTGAAGCAAATTCAACTTTGTGATGATGCAAATAAAATTAAAAGATTGCTAGTTAATTTTGCTTTTCTACCGAGAAAAATACATCGCAAGAAAAATACCTTTGAAAAATTCCCTATAATATATTCCGTATAATTTACATATTTTTTATAGGAAATTTTTCAAAGATGTATTTTTCTTATTAGAAAATGAAAACATCAATTAGTAATCTTTTAATTTTATTTGCATCACAAAATTAAACTTGCTTTGCATTTATTCTTACTATTGTTTTGTCTTAGCATTTCTATTATTCCTGAAGTTATTAAAGTTTAAGTTTTATGTCTTAAAATATCATTGTAGCAATAATCTTACGTTCTCTACTATGATTGATCAATGATTCTTTACTGTGATTATATTTTTTTATGTTTAGACTCTCATTTATTTAGTTTTTATCAAAACAATAAAAACTAAGAATTAGTATTACATTGATTCTTATTTAAAGCATGTGAATAGACTTTGATAGACATTAAAAAATTTGATACAGATCCAATGGATGACGACAGTTAAGGATTAAGAAAGACGAAAAAACGCATATTTTCCGTAACTGTGTTAATAGAAGTGATGCTATAATTACCCATTAACCCTCAATTCGTTTCTTTTAATATGTTCCGCCGGCAAATCACAATACATAATTTAAGATACACAAAATCCAAGACAGCTTAACGCCGAAAGTGTTTATTAGTACGCGACAAACGATCGGATCCCCGTTTTTAGCGCGAACTGCTCGATCGCAGTTGTATGTATCCTGGTAAATTTCCGTGGGTGGAAAGCCATTGACTAAGAAACCACCGCTACCGCGTTCTCCAGTGCTCGTTACCGTTGTAAACCGCGCTGGTCCTCGCCAGCTGAGTGTTTATTTAGCTTAACGTTCGCTAATGCTTTCCCCGATGGCACTCGGCGTGCTGCTTATACTCAGCCTGCTTCCTTACTGTGAATGCAACGAGAGAGATGAGAAAAAGAGGGATCATCGAGTTCTCTCTTGTACACGAAAGGGATGGTTTTTACAATGAAATATCTAAAAAATTTAGCTAGATACTTATGATTTTATGATCATATTTGAGCATCCTACATAATTATTTTGACCCAACAAAATCATTTTCAGATCTGTATCTATAGCCGAATTTTTTAATATTACAATAAATTCATATTTTGTCAGTATTATAGTTTCTATTGTGCTCATCCTCGTAACCGGCCAATGCGCAATGATTAGGAAAGGAAAATTGATGACTAATTTATTTTACGTTTCTGCAAATCGAATGATTTTTTTTCTATCGCGTGTCAGTCGAAGTATTTCATATTTGAATTTGTCAAGTGTATATGTTTTATAGTGATGAGAATTAGTGCTTTGTGTTGTGTTGAGTGTCTAATTTAATCTGATTAAGATCAAACGAATTAGATTTCCAAATCATGTAAATACGCTAGGTTCTCAAGGCAGAACGAAGCTGTCAAGACCAGAGGCTAAAAGCGTAAAGCGCCGCATGTTTTCGAATATATCTCGTCTGGTTACGTCGCTGGTTGGCCGAGCACTTCCGAGCTTGCACGCGGTCCAAATCCCGAGATGGAAGAGGCTTCGCGACGAGATGTCGTCGAGGGTTGACTACGACGTGGGCAAGGTTGCAGTCAGGTTGAAATTGGGTTACCTCCGACGTAAACGCATACTCCACGACGCGGGGCAACGCCCGCATACTCCAGGGTTTATTTAAGCCACTTCTATTCGATATTTTTACAGCATTTCTCTTTTTCCTCTTTACATTAAATAATTGTTACAAACGTTAAATATAACAGAATAAATTATTTAAAACATTACGAAGCCAGACCACTTGTTTGCACGTGTGTGTTTTAACAACTTCAATATTTTCTCTTCTCTCAAAAATGATTGACAATAACAAAATAGCAGCAAAAAAATTAGAATAAAAGAGAAAGAAATTTTAATTTAAATTATAAATAAGTTTCTTAATTCCATAAATTGATCATTAAATAACATAGCTTTTTGAAGTTATAAATCAATATAACTGACAATTTATGTTTCTTGTCTGTCATCGTCATCCAATTGTTGAAATAATAGAATCTAATGTTTATTATCGAAATCAGTGTAGCGAAACATTACTACCCATACTAGCATGAAAATAATCACGTAGTTGCGAATTTTACGCCAGCGAGACGCATAACTGGATGCTGCACAAACGTTCTACACAAACATGAAGATGTACGAGAAAGCGAGGTCAAACAAATAACATGATCTAGAAGCGGAAAGCTGCGTCGCCTAATAATAGTTCAAGTTTGTGCTACTGGTTGTAATCTACGAAAAGCTAAAATAGAAAGACGCCAAAAAGGGGAAGCGAAAGATGTACATCAACTGCAAGCAGGAAAAATCATATAAAATCGTACAAAATGAGTTGTGAAAATAATTATTCATAAATGAAATAATAAACATGAGTCAAAAATAACATTCACTATTTTTATAAGCAGCTTCAGAATATTTTACTATAAATTTGTCTAGCTCTTATTTTCTTTTTATAACAAAAATTATTTCTTTTTTTTCTACAATACTTTTATACATTATACCTATATTTCAAATAAACTTAATAATATATTTTGTATCGAAAATATTGTATATTGAATCCATTAAAATATTTAGTATTTAAAATAATAAAAATGACATGTATCATGTTTCTCTAGATATTTCTAATCACCATACAATAGTTTTTGAATTGTAATTGATTAAAGATAGTTTATAATTCAAAAATTATATTATAGCCTCGATATTTTCGTGTAAGGATTTTTGTTTTAGAATGTTCAAAACAATCCAGAAATAATAATAGAGGCTATAAAAGTAAAATGATTCTTTACTTATAAGCATTTAAAGTTGGCTTATAATTAAAAAAATTATTGTAGTCTCGACATTTTTGTATTAGAATTTTTGTCTCAAAATTACCTCAAGAATACATCTTTAAGAGGAAATGCAATAATTATGAAACACTCTGTATAATACAATAGGAAATTATCTTTTAGAAATTCTAGGCCATTCTTAACTAAATGAAATTCATGTAAGTCATAACGAATTTGGCTAATTCGTATAAATGCGTATAAATGGTATTGTAATTCGAGAGGATAGTACATGCGGGTTAAATTAAGTTGGATGCGTCTGTTATCTTACGACTTTCCTTTGCTTGATGCATGACATTGGAGCTGAGTGTTTAAGAGCGGCGAACTTTCTGTAAATTTACATTACCCTCCCCTTTCCTGTTGTTACTGTTACTACTCATGTCGTTTAATTAGAGTAATGTGCGAGAATAGAGCAAATTCGCCACTTAAAGTACGCGTATGCTATATTTTTGCGTCTTCCGTGAGAGTCGGTTGTTCTTCGCATCGATAAATTACAATTTCTGCACCTCGTACGATAGCCAGCACCGTCTCTTTACTCACAAAGTGCGCCAGCCAGAAACTTATACTTTCTGCCAAAGAGCGAGCGAAACGTTAATGCTTTCGCGAACATCAATTCCACTTAAGCATACACGATGTTTAGATATTTAATTAGAATATTTAAACGTTGTATAATTGTTTATATTAAATGTTTCTGTGTCAATTATATTAAACATTAAGGTCCATATTCATACCTCACTTTATCGATAAATGCGTGCTTTACTTTCGAAATTCTGTACAAATGTAATATAAATTAAATAGTATATACGTACATTTATTGAAAAATGCGAGGTGTAAATATGGATTTAAAATCCTAACAATCACGTAAAAGCATTAAATTTTATTTATTACTTATTCGACTGTCTGAAATTCAATTTATTACATATCTTCTTTAATTTTTGACACTAAATTTTTCTGTTTCAATATTCTGTTTCAATACAAAGAAAAAGATTACCGATTAGAAAGATTAAGTCAATATTAACTTTATATAATTCCTATATACATATATATACCATATATATATATATATGGTAATAAGGTAAATGCTCCAATGAGACATGTATTATGTTTAAACACAAAATTTTTATTTGTTTATATTATTATTATTAATCTTAAATATTTTTTTTTTAAATATAATATTACATTATTACATTTTTAATATAACATTACAATTTAATTGCAACCTTTAAATACAATTACGTTATAATATGTAATAAAAAAAATATTTTATATTAATAATTATAAATTGTATGTAAATGTCCAAATATAGATACATGTCACATTTACCTTATTTTGTATTTAAAAGTCAAAATCAAAAAGGTATTAATGAAAATTGAAATTTGCTGAAATGAAACTATAATCTTGTATAATCCTTATTATAATTCGATGCAAAAGAATGAATACAAGATTATAATAGATTATTCTTAATATTATTCTTAAATAAAATTTCTATTTGTCCTTTAATTTTATCACACAATTTTGCATAATCCAAAGAAATTTATATTTGAGCTGCTCATTGACCAAATCGATTAACTCCAAAACATAATAAGAAAAATTTATTTTAAGTATAAAAAGGTAAGAATCAATCAAGCGTCTTGACGATAAAATTTTAAAATATTCAAAAAGTGGTTACTCGATTTGAATAAATGAGCGGCTTATTTAATTTTAATATGTTCGAGTAATATTATTCTGAAATTCTTTAATTACATTCTATACTATATCAAATATCTAAATTTCCTTAAAAGCTAACTTTTAGTCGAATGGACGGAACATTTATGTTATCTCTTCTTTTTCTAGAGGCTTTAATTATACGTATTCTCACGCGCATCAATAGTCATGGACATAAC
>Ga0157363_1005744_pt1 | contig 11611 bp, 4 predicted proteins | sample AttsexASBM1_FD_111477 | JGI IMG/M metagenome (GOLD analysis project Ga0157363, IMG submission 111477) | Fungus gardens microbial communities from leaf cutter ant in Ribeirão Preto, State of São Paulo, Brazil - Atta sexdens ASBM1 | ecosystem: Host-associated > Fungi > Mycelium > Unclassified ...
AATATTGATCCATTGAATAATTATTCTTTTTCAAATACACAATAATATTAATAATAAAAATCGTAATATGTAATTTGATAAGAACGAAGTTTAATTCATCAACATCAATAGCTGTTGTGTTATTCCATTTGCTTTACGCGTTTGCTTTAAAGATTTATTTTCTAAATAATATAAACGTTATAAATAATTAACATATTGTTCTAGATTACTTAAAAGTAATAAACAATTTTTTACGTTTAGGATCTAAAGATCAAGTAACCTTTTCTCTAAAGCAAAAAAGTGAACATTTTTATGTAAGTATATATGTCCTATATACACATACATACATACATACATACATACAAAAAAAATTTTTACTTTCCATTTTTGTTTCTATTTCAGGAAAAAAATTACATAATTGACTCTGATTGAAAGTTATTCCAATAAATAATAAAAAATAGAAGTGTATTCTGATAGCCTAATGGAAAAGTAATTTAAAAAATTATGACAAATATCTGAATCTTTTTATATGAGTATTTTAAGTTTAAATATTCAGAATGATTTACGTAAAGTTTTATTGCAGTGACTAGTTCTGTAAATAAATAAAATTGTTTAATTATAAAATTAATTAATCTTGTTAATCGCGATGAAATTTTGCATAAATTATTTTGAACGCCTAAAATACTTATACAAAATCTTAAAAAAAATAGAGATTTTGTCAAATTGTTTAAAATTACTTTTAATACTAAATAAACTATGAAAATGTGTTATTATAATAAAAACATAATGTTATTCCCAAAACTTTAATATGCACGTAATTATTTAAAATATAAATTATTAACACATTTTAAATTTCAATTTACTTTACAAAAACCGGTACAGATATATACATCTTTAAGAGCGGCTTAACTCACTGCACTCACTGATTTAATATAAATCTAGCGTTTCTCTACTTTTCAGTAATCGTGACCTACTTGCAGCATGATGATTATATCCGATCAAATAACTCGTTTGAGTTGTAAAAATTGCACGGACGCACGTAAAATTGAAAAATATGTGGAAATATGAAATTGTAACTTATAAAATTAAATGTCGGATTTCGCGGATTAAAAGCAAAATGGATACCTCATGTTCCTATTTTCTCGTTTAACTTCAAAGTTGATTATTCGCGATTAAAATATACATTCGCGGTCTAGTCTACGTACGCAGTACATACACAGGCATGACTCCCGTACGCGCGGGTGCCCACATACACTGTATACGCGCGGAAGGCGGCCGAGCGCGAAGCGGGTAATTAGCACGGTGCGTCCCCGGTGCAGTCTCACGCGGGATTAATTACGTAAGCTTGGACGCGCGCGTGTGTTTAACTGTTGCACGTATACATATACAAGTATAAGTATCACGCTATGCTCTCGCTCACGAGTGTCACGAGTGTCCAGTGAACGTACGTGATGGTCTATTCGCGGCGAGGTCAGGCGAAGTAATCCCGCGAGACCGACGTACACGCGTTTTCCTAAGGCGCGCTTCCCGCCGCAGTACATCCGTAAAGTATCATCACCAACGGTGGCTGCGCGTCGCTACGCGTCGCGTCGGTGAGCTAGATTAGCACTTTGCGGCGCGATTTATAGGATATTGCACCAACTGAACAACCCTGCAACTTCGGTCAGGCCGACTCTTTTGTATATATGTGAGAGTGCATGTGCCGAGATGCGTATGCGAGCCCGTGAGAAATTCAATCCGGACACAGCTATGTTTCTCCGGAGAGAATATTCCATCCGTGTTGCTCGTCTACTGATAAACACATCAACCGTAATGTCGACGTGACATCGCTCGATGTTCATCGATTCGGACGTTTTTCGTGAAGGAATCGACTGCAACGCCAGTTGCAGTCATGTAAGTGGAGAAGCTTCGAAAGAAAGCTGTAAAAGCAACGAATGTACTATTAATAAATTTTACAAATCGCACAAGATTTATTTTGTGTATATTTCTGTCAAAATTATTCAAACGTAAAATAAAATAAATTATTATTAACGTCACGCAATTGATTTATTTAATAATGTCATTGTACAAATAATTAATGCTATGTATTTGCTGTTGTAATTAATTATTTAAATAATCAAAATATATGTAGCATTTGCACAATTATTCTCTGGGGTATCTTTACTTTTTACTTTTTAAATAGATATCACATTTTCGAGTTTACATATGAGGCAGGATTATGATCGGTCGATTTATCCTCGAATTTGTAGTTTACTTCGGCGAAGCACAGACATATCCTTTATATATCCGCCGCAATCACGAAGGATTTCCAGTTATGATAGCTCTGAACGTGCGCAGGAGCGTTATCAATAGAAGCTCTCTCTCTCATTCGGTATCAATTTCGATATCTACTCGAAATTCACAGACATCGTGAGTAAGAGAGAAAACGAATGAGAGAGAGAGGGAGGGAATAAGAGAGTACAATCGATAGTCTCAATCGTCTGCGATCTTCGGAAGCTCCGGCTGAGCTCGCGCTGTATTTCTTCTGGACGACTTGAGGATTTGGCGCTCTTATTCATCTAGCGATCCCAATCGGCTCGCATTGGCCGGATACGTAAGGCACGGTACGTTTTTACGATAGCCAGAAAGGAGTTTGGAGTCCTTTATACTTATTCGACGATCCTTATCGATTTTATCCCCTTCTTTTTTACGGCACATTCGTCCTTTACGACGTATCAGCAAGGCTGATCATTATGTCGACTTTGCGGTAGATTAGAATTTTATGTATGTCGAAGATATGCGTACGCGCGCATGAATGTGTGTGGGAAAAATCGATCATTACATGAGGAAAGTCGAATGGACTTTTATAACAGAGAGAAAGAAAGAAAGAGAGAGAGAGAGAGAAGGAGAGAGAGAGAGAGAGAGAGAGAGAGAGAGAGAGTGAGAGAGAGAGGGGGAGGGGAGGATTGGATTACTTCATAATAAGAATCCCGAGAATATTTCTCAAATATTCCGCGCGTAATACGCCCATGAATTAACTTCAAGTATCACTGCACTTTCATTTTGCACAATTTATGGTAATTATTGTTAGAGCAGTCAACCGTTATTTGTAATATCTCAAAACTTGCTTAAAAGAGGATTTAAATACTTGAAGTAATATTATCTTCTACAATATAATACATAAATCGTCCTGGCATCCTGAGAAAGGGACTTCAGCTTCTTAGATATAAAATTATCAGAAAATACAATGACAGTTATCGTACCGTTGGTAGAAATTTCGACGTTTGTTCTGATGCTAAGAACGTAAGACATGTTAATCTTTCCGATCAACTAAAGAACGTCTGGAGAATTTATCCCTCAAACGAGTGAAAACAGATTATATATTATATTTAATCAATTAACTATTTTTTCTATTACTTCCATACGCATTAAGTAAAAACACATAAAAATATTCATTTAGTCAGGATTATTCAATAAATTTATCTTATAGATATATAAAATTCTAATAAAATATTAATAATTATGCATAATCAGTATTATAATATTTTTGTAACAGATTTTTTTTGACAGATTATAATTAAATGAAGTATAAAAGATATTCGCGGTTTAAATAAATCGCCGGTTTAAATAAAAACATATCTGTGCATATTTTACACAAAAATTGATAAATAAATAGCATATTTTACATGCTGTGCGTATGCACTTATAATTATGAATTTTTCTAATGACAATATATTATATAAAACGTATTATAACACAAAATATAAAATAGCGCATCTTTGCTTCAAGAATGACACAACTCAGAAAAATCAGTTTCTCAAAAAACAAAGAGGATAAAATATTTCTTAATTTGACAGGACATTATTGATTAATCAAATAACATCAGTGCAACAATATACAATATTCTTAACGAGCAAATGTCATTTTTTATCATTTTTGTTTCATAAACTTAAAAAAATCATCCTTTGTGATGATTTTTACGATTATTTTTAACTATTCTTTTGAGTTATAACGATTTGGACAACTTTATGAAGATAATTATTTTTAATGATTTATAAGATAAGTAAATAAAAAAATCAAAATGTTAATAATACCTATAGAAAGTCAACACAGTTATAAATACAGTGAGTACAAAAAGTATTCATACAGAAAAAACATTTTAAAAAATAAATAGTAAAATGATATTCAGAGAAATGACTCATCAAATTGATATCGAATCAAAATCGATATGATGATTTCGATACCATTCGACCTCTAATTAATGTTCATTTCTTGCTGGATAATCAACAATTTATTCTAGATTTAGAGAATTTATTATAGAATAAAATAGACTATATGTTTCAGAAAAGTGTAGGTATATCAAAAAGATATGTATTAATTATAGAAAATATTACATTAAAAATAAGTGAAATTTAAAAATTGTATTATTTGGACGCTCAAAAAGTATTCGTACAGTTGAGAAATTTAACTTCTAAAGTTAAGAATACATGTGAAACTTGTTTAAATTAGAATAGAAGGTGTATTACTGTATAAAATTGCTGATTAATATTTCCTTTTTACAAATAAAGTTTTTTTATAAAAATCTTTTTTACACGAATAATTTTTGCACTCACTGTATGTGTAGTTTTTAAAATTTTTTTAGTAAACTAAATAGTGATAGAGGAAGATAGTTTATAATAACTTTAACTTTTAGGTCATTTTCAGTACAATTTAAGTGACATTTCCAATATTATATGTCATATTAATTAAATCTAAAATTGCAACCAATATAATCTAACCTAACGCATTTTACAATCTTCAAATATAAAACAAATATAAAACAAATATTAACATCATTTACACAAATTTACATGAGTATAATGGCTTCCGACAATAAATAGTCCATTATTATATGTATGATATAGGAAATCTCACCTAAATTGTATTAAAAATGACCTAAAAAATAAGGTCGTTTAACATTATTCAATTTACTAAGAGATTTAATAATAAACTTACACACTGATAACTTTTTATTGGCACTCTACAGGCATTATTAATATTTCAATCTAATTTAATTCGTTTTGGAGCCTGACATTGTTTTTAATTGTTTTTATAGGACAATGTTTCTTTAATTTATTTATAGCAATAACTCGAAAATCACATTTTTTTGTTACGTTACTTTTAAAGCAATGGTACGATATATGGTAGTACTACAAAATAACCTTTTATCCCATTTTATCTATCGATCTATAAAGCGAATATAACTCAAAACGCCTAATCATCAGTCGAATATGTGTTCCAATATATGTGACATCGTAACAAGAATTAACTTTTCTGTTTTTGCTGCGGGTAAGACAGAAGCACAGTGATAAGTTGCTCATAAAAGAATGATCTAAGTGTGTTTCTTTCACGTCATATTTCCGAAAAGATTGCTTTATAAAAAAAAATATAGCGCGCGTCGTTTAAAAAGCATATTAAAAGATAAAGCGTATATCAAAAATAGATTCATTGTATACTGACAGAAAATATACAAAAATAATAGTTTTATTAAAATATTTAGAAATTTAGATACAGATTAAATAATTTTGTTAGACCATTAAAATAATTATATGGGACGCTCAAATTGATTGCTAGAACATTTCTTGCAGCATTATTCATGCTTGAAATTCTTACGTAATTATTTTGATAATCCAACAAAATTATTTTCAAATCTGTTTTTAGGTAAAGCAGAGTAAAAATCATCGTTTTTGCCTCCAACTCAGGAAATGTGTATTTTTATATGTAGCCTTCGGGCTGCAGAATCACATAGAGCAATCAGTTTTCTATAAACATGAAGGGAATATATAGGCATAATAAAAAAACTTTTGCCATAAAAAAAATATATAATGATCATTTTTAATGTTTTAACTTTTAAGAACCATCAAATATATGATATTTTGACAAAGTTGTGATAGAGAAATAGAGAAGGAAACAAATAAACGAAGACTAGAATGTAAGACAATAATTAGATACATAGATGTTTTATACGTCATCTTTCCACCTTCTTAAACTCTAGACTCTTAAAGCTTGTTCACGAACTTTTAAACTTCAGACTCGTAAATTTTGAACAGAAAATCCAAACTCTTCAATCTCATACACTTAAATTATCGAGATATTAATTTCAGTCCATTAGTGACAATTAATTGTCAATTTTATGCGATTATAATTGATCTTTGATGTCAATTCCATTCATACTAGTAATATCTTATTATATAGGGTAATTATTATATAGGTTATTATTATACAGGGTGAGTAAAAAGTTCCGGACTGATAAATATCTTGAAAACATAAACATTTCCGAAAGAAATGTTTCCTAGTTATAGGGTTTTAAATGATCTATTCACTAATGAATAATTCTTCTTGAATGTTGTTCAGGATCATGTTCTGGATAACATTTGTTAATCATTGGAGATTGTTTCTCTTATGTTCATTTTTGCACTGAAAATTCACTTATGTAAAAATGAAAATAAGAGAAATAATGACTTTGATTTTAACAAATATTATCCAGAACATAATCTTGAACATTCAAGAAATTTTAACTGTCAGTCGGACATTTTATGTAACGCTATTTATGTAATGCCGGCGGTACTGTAACTTTTAAGTTTTATAACTCGAAAAGTACTTGATGAAAAATAATTTTATTGTAATGTTTTGAAAAGCTTTTGACATCAGTTATTAGATTCTGGAATCAAGTAGAGTATACCGTTTAAGAAAATCAATGTGACCTTGACTTCACCTTGACACCACCCAAGGTCAGATTGACCAGATTAGAATAATTTAAAATTCTACAACTTTTGTAGGAAACATTTCTTTCGAAAATAATTTATTTTCTTAATTTTTTAGATATTTTACCAGTCCAGGACTTCTTATTCATCCTATATATCGTTATGCGATATAAGCTGAGGATAAGCAATGGACAATCGTGGATGTATATAATTTTTCATGACTAAATAATGATTTATTTAGTTATAAAGACCGATGATTTTTTATTATCGACTCGCGTTTTCAGAGTTTCCATCTTTTTCCTTCTCTATTTCAATTCTATCATAAAATATCATATTTATATATTTGATGGTTTTTGAGTTAAAATATCAGAAAGAATCATTATGTGTCTTATTTTTATGACAAAAATCTTAAATGCTAATTCACTTACTTTATTCCTATTTTTACATATATCCCCTTCATGTTTATGGAAAACTGATTGCTCCACATGATTCTGCAGCCGAAAAAACTACAAAAAAACATACACACATTTCACTTGCTGAATTGGGAGCAAAAATCGACAACTTTTACATATTTTCCTATATAATTTATACATGGAAGAAATTTTATATTTAAAATTACAATAATGTTGTAGAAGCTGCGGACTATCATGATACTTATAAGTTTAAAGCTATATTTTAAAAACAATAATGCAACATAATTTTTACACTTTTTAGTAAAAATTTTTTATTATAAAATCAAAACTTGTTGAATAAAAGTTAGTATTGTAAAGATAAATAAAAAATATATATCTAGCAAATTTTATTTACGTATCATAGTAAAAATTAACTATTTTCATGTTATATGGCTTTTAACAAAAATTACTTTATTTATGTGATAAAAATTAGTATTACCATAAAGTAAAAATTATGTCGGAATCATGTTGTGGTGATGGAAAATACAAGACATAATAAAGTTAAAATTGTATTAAAACTTAATATAAAATTTTCTCCGTGTAGTAAAGTCAATTTTTTTTCCGCAATAATTAAAAATAACTTCTTTAAAATCAATTATGTTGATTAAAAATTTTTTCACATTGGATAAAATATTTTCAGTCACATAGAAATATATATAAACATAAAACATAAACAATATCCTATATTAAAACAAAATCGACTAATATTTGTGTGCGTGCGTGCGCGCGCGCGCGCGCGCGCACGTGTGTGTGTGTGTGTGTGTGTGTGTGTGTGTGTGTGTGTGGATTGTTGTTACATCGATAAATAATATCAGGGGCACAAAAATGAGATATTTATTCTAGATGAGATAATATTTTCGTTAACGCTATAAATGCATAGCAAAGTTTATCAATTGAAATCTGCCCAGAATACGTAGATGTATGCAAGACCGGAAATATAAAATTTATCACATCTCGAACTCGATTCCAATATTTTAAAGGGTTGATAATCCTTAGTTTGACAAAATTAAATAATAAAAACAAGTTGTTAATATTCAACACGCGTGTTAAATTTACATGTGTAAATTCGTTATAAGACAATATGTAATGATGAACTGTAAGATTTATAAAAAGCACCTGTTCACTACCTAACTCCTAACTTAGATAACATATTTATGTTGACAGCGGCAAACATAAGACAGCGATAGGCGGCTCGAATCGCGCCAAGGCATGCTCTAGGATGGTGAAAAGCGCGAAGGGAAGAGAGATGTTGGACAGAAAGGGGTATGAGAGGAATGTTTCAGACTCCATTACTTGAATTGGAGTGGGAATACTGGGTGGTCCCTAAACACCCCCTCATATTTCGGACAAACGTTCGCGCCCATCGACCAACCAGCAAGCAGTTCTTGCGAGAAGAGCTCTGCTGTTTTCTGTCGGCTCATTTTAAATAAGAATATATTATTTTGAAATCCTAATTTTTTTCTTAAAACATCAAACAATATATAATTCATTGTGTAATTTATAATTATTATGATTGATCGGTTGTATTCCAAAGTAAAGCGCAACAATTTTTAATTATCTGAAATTATCTTAGATTCAACACAATCTCTGTATTTATTGCAATCATTAAGACTTTACCTTATTCTTTTCAAAAAGAAGTTAAAATAATCTATGCGCCATCCAACAACTTCAAGATAACTTCAAATAACTTCAAAAAAATGTTACTTTTTTTGCTGTAATATGTTAAACAAAACATTTTCGATATCTCAATTTAGATTTAAATAAAAAAGATTGCAATTCAAAATCACACAATGTTCTTGACTTGCTCTTAATTTTATCCATTACTATATCAGGAATATACAAACTACAATTGATATCTTATCTCGTCCATATTCGTCCGGCGTTAATAAAGTCATTTTAGTTGATCCGCGATGTAGAATGCAAGGCAAACAATGTGGAAATAGACACATTACTCATTCAACATGACGTAAATGTGTCGCGTTTCCATATGCGTTTTAGCTTTCCCCCGTTCGTATATATGGCACATTAATTCCTGAAGCCCATCAATCACGGAGTACATACTGCTCTTTTTTTTAACCTGAGAATATTTGACGCCACATGACGGTCTCGTCGAAACTTCTATATGCCACATTTCTATGCTTAGCTTTACATTGAACCGATACGACAACGAGTTTTGAGGACAAACACCAAAGTTAAGATGAGATAGACGGGGAATAGTCTGAGTTTACTGTATTAGTTCCTACGCGCGAACTGCGTCGCATGGATACGATACGCCTTGTGTATTCTCGGCGGAATTGATGCTTTTACACTGTTTGCAACCACGTTACGATATAATTGCAATTAGTCAGTAATGTAAATGACGGGCATTTACATGCAAAAGAGGGATGAATAAATATGACGCATTAATTATAGCGAAAGATCATTCCGCTGTAGCTGCGTGAATTTCAGTTACGGTGCACGAGAGATGGAGATATTTAATGAATATTATCGTACTTCAGTTTTTATATCGAATCCCGTTACTTACGTACGTCACAGCGCGCCATCCGCATGTGCTATATCCAATATCGAATGTATTTTTTATCACAACCGGGCCGAAGCAATTTGGATTCCATCCCATCGTTTCGATTTTTAAATTGGAGTCTCTGAATGTATTACTTCGGAATTGACATGTGGTTCTATAACAGTTCATAGCTCACGTATGTGATGACTTTATAAAATCATACCGTTTTCACATGCATATCACATGCACGAACAATTGTTCAACTAAATTGCAACAAACCCTTCTTCAACGTTAAAATAAATAACAGAATATGTATATTATTATGTCTACTTACTTATTATATATAATACATTATTAATCTATATTTAATAAATTTAACATTATTTCAGTAACATTAAGAGAGAGTTGAGCTAAAATAAACAGTTAGAAAGCATTGAGAGGGAGTTATTTATTTAAATTAAAAGAAGATTAAACAAAATTGATAATAAATAAAAATTGTATTTCTACGACTGATGTATTATTAGCCAAAAAATATTGCTTAATTATATCAAATTAGCATTGGTAGTTTAAATCTAATTAAAGCTAATTATGTATTATATCTGCAATCAAATCAATGTTATACGTGTTAATTTTAAAGCTATTTCAAATTCTATCATTTTACGTAAATAATTCATACATTGATAATTCTTGATATACTTAGATTTTCAATATGATGACAGAATTGATCTATTCATTTATATTACTTGTATAGTACACACACACACACACACACACACACACACACACACACACACACACACACGCGCGCGCGCGCGCACGCACGCACGAACGCACGCACGCGCGCGCGCGCGCGCGCATACATACAATAAGAATATTATTTTTAATTAATACATATTACTTTAAAATTAAATATTCAACTTATCTTAATCTTTCTTTTCTTTTGCTTTTCTATGCTGTTATTTAATTCTAAATCTTTCATGTTGTTATTGTAATAATAATCGATTTTATAAGAGATTCTAATTCTAATCCTCTTGGAACGAGGTTATTTCATAAATTACTAACGAAATTTACCGTAATGTTATAATTTCATTCTGCCATTTCACGTGGTCAGCCGAATTATTCGATCAGTCCGTTATCTCGAAATTGGCGTGTACATTGCTACTGTGTGTTGTCCGCTATCTTCCTTGCGAGAATATTGCGCAAGGACGTAGAGGGCAAATGAAATGGCGCGAGCGATCTCGCTAAGAAAGGTAAACGCGACCAATTCCAATTTTCGGACCTGTTTCTCTCTTGCTCGAATTTCAAATAGGTATATATCGAAATTGCCACAATACAACAAGGTTTCCAGAAAATCAACGACATAGAGAAAAATAAGTGTGTTAAACACAATGAATATATCCAGATACCGCTCCTGCTCATTAAGCGCTCACTGAACTAGAAAGGAATTGATATTATTTATTATAATATTTATTATAATATTATAATATTTTTTATAATATTCATAATGTTGTATAATTTATCTATTATATTATAGATAATTTTTCATATTATATTTCTTATTTATTACTGTTTATTATTTCTTTTGTGAGAGCGTGAGTGCTTAATGAGCTACATGAACGTAATTTTATGTCGCTCTGTCATACCGTTTACTGAGCGCTCACTGAGTCCTCACGGCCACAAAGAAATAATAAACAATAATAAGTAAGAAATATAATATTAAAGATTATTAATAACAAAGAAATGATTCTACATTACAAATATTATAATAAATAAATATATTAATTCCTTTCTTGCTCAGTGAGCGCTCATTGCAGTAAGCGATCGTTGCATCTGGATGCACCAATTGTCTCTCGTAATAAGAGGTACAGCAATATTCTTCGAATATATCGGATGTTTCATGATATTATAATTCATTTTAGTAGTAGATGGAAAACATGTAGTAGATATAAAACATATAT
>Ga0157363_1005746_pt1 | contig 11611 bp, 13 predicted proteins | sample AttsexASBM1_FD_111477 | JGI IMG/M metagenome (GOLD analysis project Ga0157363, IMG submission 111477) | Fungus gardens microbial communities from leaf cutter ant in Ribeirão Preto, State of São Paulo, Brazil - Atta sexdens ASBM1 | ecosystem: Host-associated > Fungi > Mycelium > Unclassified ...
AATCCCATTTCGGCCAGCAGCGCAATATCCTCTTTAAAGCGGTGATAGTGATCGCTGCAGACGGTAAAGTCAGTGACGTTATCGCTGAAGCGCGCGTGGTCGATGACTGACGGTCCTTTGCCATCCGTATTCCATGCGCCCTCAACCTGATACGCCGACGTTGATGCGCCCCAGAGAAATCCATCCGGAAACGCACCGGGATTATGATGCTGCATAGCTGCTCCTTACTGTTGCGCCGCCAGTTCACGACGCAGCTGAATGATCTCTTCCGCCAGTTCGCGACAGAGCATGGCGTTCATCAGATGATCCTGGGCATGTACCATAATTAAATTGACCGGAATTTTGCCGCAGCCCTCATCAGCACCAATCAGTTCGGTCTGGATACGATGCGCCGCTTTTGCCGCCTGCGTGGCGGCCGTGAGCTGTGCGTCCGCTTCACTCCACGCCTGATTACGCGCCGCACGCAGCGCCTGCATGGCGCAGGAGCGCGCCTCTCCCGCCTGAATGATCAGCTCCATTACCGTGGTTTCATCAATTTCCATCATGACTCCTTAGCCAGTTGTGCCGCTGCGGCCTGCTCCTGCTCCTGTTGCAGCAGCTGGCGCTCATACATTTTGAAAAACGGGTAGTAGATAAGCGTGGCAATCGCCACCAGCACGGCGATCAGCACGATCACGCGCCAGTCCCAGCCGGTTGACCAGGCGGCACCAATCGGAGCGGGCGTAGTCCACGGCGCCAGCGACACAACGTGATTAATCAGGTTAGTTTTGGTGGCGGTCCAGGCGATCACGGCGTTAACCAGCGGCGCAAGCAGAAACGGAATAAACAGGATGGGATTCATCACCACCGGTGAGCCAAATATCACCGGCTCATTGATGTTAAACATGCTGGGCACAATACTCAGTTTGCCAATTGAACGCAGGTGCGCTGAACGGCTGCGCAGATAAAGCAGCACCAGTCCCATGGTGGAACCGGAGCCGCCTATCACAATAAAAAACTGCCAGAAGGGTTCAATAAACACGTGCATGACCGGCTCTCCGGCGTTCAGCGCCTGCTGATTCAGCCCGAGATTGGTCAGCCAGAACGCCTGCAGAATGCCCCCGACGATCACCGCACCATGAATGCCGGCAAACCACAGCATATGGCACAAAAGCACCGCAACCAGTACCGCGGGCAGTGAATCAGATGCGGAGATAACCGGCGCGAAGATGGCCATAATCGCCTGAGGCAGCAGCATGCCAAACTGCGCCTGCACCCACAGGCTGAGCGGAAATAGCGTGAGAAAAATGGCGACAATCGGGATCAGCAGATCGAACGACTGGCGGATTTTTGGCGGAACCTGCTCTGGCAGCTTAAAGCCGATATGGTGTTTCTGCAGGAAATGCATCATTTCTGTGGCAAACAGCGCCACCAGAATCGCCGTGAAGATCCCTTCACCACCCAGCGAGCCTACCGGCAGTGTCTTGTCACTCTGGGGAGCTGCCACCACCAGAAAAGCCATCAGCGACAGGCTGGCCGCCATAAAACCGTTCATTTTGTAGCTGGTAGCAAGGTTATAGGCGATAGCGCTGGCGATGTAGAGCGCCATAATACCCATCGTCATGTTGTAGGGCATCATGATCTGCGCTTCATGCGCCTGCACCATACCCAGCCACCACTGTGCGAAGGCCCATGAACTGTCGGCAGAGAATGGCGGATGGGCAAACAGCAGCATAAACGAGCCGACAATCAGAAACGGCATAGAAGCGATGAAACCATCGCGAATTGCGATGACGTGACGCTGGCTGGAGAGGCGTCCGGCGAATGGGCTGATGCGGTTTTCAATGACGCCAAATAAAGATTCACTGATGCTGCTCATGGGCAAGCTCCTTGCAACAGGCAACAAGAGAATTAACCTGCGCAGCAGCTGCGCAGGCGGAAGAATTATTTGAGTGCGGGCGTTATTTTCAGGGGTGAATCAGTTTTAATGAATCTGCTAATATTTTTTCGCCGTTCATCATGCCGTAATCCATGCTATTTATGACGGCGATAGGCTTATTAAGCTGCTGGGCTATCGGAGCGAAATCAGCCAGTTTATATTTAATTTGCGGACCAAGCAGGCAGCAGTCAAAACCCTGAATTTCTTCATTAAACTCCTCTATGCCCACTGCTTTTATCTCAACATCAACACCCTGCTCTTTTGCCGCTTTTTCCATTTTCTGCACCACCATGCTGGTGGACATTCCGGCGGCACAGCACAGTAAAATCTTTGGCATGATCGTTTCCTTTGAATGATGTTTAATTAACGAATACACAGCCAGAAGATTTTCTGCAACCGGTTTCAGATCTGGATACAGAAAGTGTGAGAAATATCAAAACTCAATCCGGATAAATTAACTGGCAGAAAAATAGTGCAGGAGAGTGATTATACAGGGGCAGGGGCATAATTGCATGAAACAGCCGTCTGGCCGTCGCCGCAGCATCGGTTAGCTGCAGCAGAACGTGCCGGACGGCTGAGGCTGTCAGGAGATAGCAGAATCTTTATGTTTATCCGCTTCAAAGTGACTCTTGAACTGCTCATAAATGGAGATCATATTTGACGCATCGCCATGCAGAGGGCTTAATTTTCCGGCACGGACCAGCTCGATAACCAGCTGTAGTGCAGCCTGTTTTGGACTGCTGGCAGGATGGGCAATATCAGACATGCTTTTCTCACTCGTTTAATAGGGGTCAGCTGCACAGTTTAGCCTGGATTGTGCCGGGTTTGGATGCGCAGCGCGCTGCTGGCAGACCGTTCGGATAAAAAAGCCGCTCGGGGTGTTCATTGACCTGTGAGGCAATTGTCTATACTGGATCAAAAAAGGGAACACACAGCCACACATTCCGTACCAGCGCGAAGGTGTTAAAGGAGCCCGGTTATGCTGATTGGTTTTGTTTTATTAGTGAGTGCCTGCGGGCACGATGCCTGTGACGCGTTGCCGGTATCAGAGCGTATTTATCCGACAAAAACGGCCTGTGAAACCATGGCCAATCGCATCTACAAAGTCCGTCCTAACGTGGTCTTGCTGTGCGGCGAGGTTCATCGCTGAATTGAGGCCAGGATTTACTAATTTGCTCACATTTTAGCCAGTCGCCATTGCAAGCGCTGGCAATAAGGTTCAAAATATAAGCTGTTTTACACTATCATCGTTGTGAATCCCATGAAGAAATCGCGCCCCCGCCGTCCTGCCGGACGCTGGGTTTATTACATTTTGTATGACGGTATCCTCTGGCCCTGCCCGGTGCGCTGGGAGTGGGAAAATGGCTTCGATGGCTGGCTTCCCTTCTACTATTCACCCACGTTTGAGTTTGTGGCGGGCGATCCGCGCAAGGCGTATCGTATTGCGCGCAGCAGCCTGCGTAACGTGCGTGAAGCGCTGCATGATGCGGAGTATGCCTGAGTGCAGAAACAACGATGCGCCCGCAGGCGCATCGTTAAAACATTGACCGTTGCGCGGTGCGCAATCAGTTATTCAGCGTGTAATCCAGCGTGATTTCCGCATTCAGCAGCTGCGATACCGGGCAGCCCGCTTTCGCTTTCTGAATAATCTCGTCAAAGGCATCTTTATCCACGCCTGGCAGCGACACGGTGCTGGTCAGTGCCACTTTAGTGATGGCAAAGCCTTCGCCTTTTTTGTCCAGCGAGACATCGGCGGTGGTGTCGATGCTCTCCGGCTTATGGCCGGCATTGCCCAGCATCAGCGACAGCGCCATGGAGAAACAGGCAGCGTGTGCGGCACCAATCAGCTCTTCCGGGTTGGTCCCTTTCCCGCCTTCAAAGCGCGTATTAAAACCATACGGCTGCTGATTCAGTACGCCACTCTCTGTGCTGACGGTACCTTTACCTTTGATGTCACCTTCCCAATGGGCCGATCCTTTCTTGTGAATGGTCATGTCATTCCTCCTGTTAGTGGACAGCACTGAGTATAGACAACCCGCTCTGTTTTGCCTGGCTCAGCGCACCGCGCGCGGGCGCGCGGGCTGTAAACCCGCCTCGCTCAGCAGGGCGTTAGCCTGTACCAGCGAATCCTGTGTGATATCCGCGATCGATTTTGCGCCGGTCAGCGTCATCGCGACCCGCATCTCTTTTTCAATCAGCGTCAGCAGATTTTCCACGCCGCGCTGCCCGTGCGTCGCCAGCGCATAGATAAAGGCGCGTCCCAGCAGCACGCTATCGGCACCGAGCGCCAGCATGCGCACCACATCCAGACCGCTGCGAATGCCGCTGTCTGCCAGAATGGTGATATCGCCTTTAACCGCATCGGCGATGGCCGGCAGCGCACGCGCTGACGAGAGCACGCCATCGAGCTGCCGTCCGCCGTGGTTGGAGACCACGATGCCGTCAGCGCCAAAGCGCACCGCATCGCGCGCATCCTCCGCATCCAGAATGCCTTTAATCACCATCGGCCCCTCCCAGAAATCGCGGATCCACTCCAGATCCTGCCAGGAGATAGAGGGATCGAAGTTGTTAGCCAGCCAGCCAATGTAATCCTCCAGGCCGGTGGGCTTGCCGAGATAAGCTGAAATGTTGCCCAGATCGTGAGGCCGGCCGTGCAGCCCGACGTCCCACGCCCACTGCGGGTGGGTGGCTGCCTGCCAGTAGCGGCGCAGCGCGGCGTGCGGCCCGCTCATGCCGGAGTGCGCATCGCGATAGCGCGCCCCCGGCGTGGGCATATCGACCGTAAACACCAGCGTGGTGCAGCCGGCTGCTTTGGCGCGCTCCAGCGCGTTACGCATAAATCCGCGATCGCGCAGCACATAGAGCTGAAACCACATCGGCCGGTTGATGGCTGGCGCCACCTCTTCGATAGGACAGAGCGAGACGGTAGAGAGCGTAAAGGGGATCCCCTTCTGTGCCGCCGCCCGCGCCGCCTGTACCTCTCCCCGGCGCGCATACATGCCGCATAACCCCACTGGCGCCAGCGCCACCGGCATCGCCAGCGTCTCATTAAACAGCCGGGTTTCCAGACTCAGCGCGGACATATTTTTCAGCACCCGCTGACGCAGCGCGACGTCTGAGAGGTCAGCCACGTTACGCCGCAGCGTATGCTCAGCATAGGCACCGCCATCAAGATAGTGGAACAGGAACGGAGGCAAAATGCGCTGCGCTGCGGCGCGATAGTCACTGGCAGCAGAGATAATCATCAGGTGTTCTCCTTACGGGTCGCTGCCGTTTCGCCCGGCAGGCGGGTGATGCGCGCCTGACGCGCTTCATCTTCATGCAGCGTTTTCATCGTGGTATGGACAAAGCCGAGGTGATCCATCGCCGCCTGACGCGCGGCGGCGGCATCGCCTGCCATCACCGCATCAAACATTGCCTGATGCTGCTCATTGAGGCGGTTAAAAATCACCGGCTGGGTATACATGCGCTGACGGCTGTGCAGTACCGATGACTGCAACAAATCGAAAAAGCCGCGCATGGTCTGCAGTAAGACCAGATTGTGTGAAGCCTCTGCAATCGCGAGATGAAAACGCAGATCGGCCTGCGCGGCGAGATCGGGATCGCCGCAGTCGTTCAGCCGCAGCAGCGCATCAAAGGCGTAGCGCAGTTTTTCTTTATCCGCTTCCGTTGCGCGCAGCGCGGCGTGCCAGGCGGTGCTGGCCTCAATGGCGTGGCGCGCCTCCAGAATATCCCAGCGGTAGTCGGGATCGGCCGCCAGCAGCTGACGCATCGGCTCGACGATACGCTGTTCTGACCAGGGTTCCGGCGGCTGACACAGCCAGGTGCCGCCGCCGCGTTTGCTGATCAGTACACCGCTGTTAATCAGCTGCTGAATCGCCTCGCGCAGGGAGGAGCGCGAGACGCCCAGCAGCGCCGCCAGCTGGCGTTCGCCCGGCAGCCGCATGCCGGGCGTCAGCTGCTGCGCGCCGATCCAGGCGCTGAGACGTTCGCGCAGCGGCGCGCTCACGGGATCATCCACGTCAGCACGTAGGCCTGCAGCGTGGTGATCACCCCGACCATGCAGGTAAAAATCAGGCTGTGTTTCACGGTAAAGCGGAACAGATCGGACTCTTTCCCCACCAGCCCGACCGCCGCGCAGGCGATCGCAATCGACTGCGGCGATATCATCTTACCGGTCACGCCGCCGGTGGTATTAGCGGCCACCAGCAGAATATCGGATACGCCAATCTGCTGCGCCGTGGTCGCCTGCAGCGCGGCAAACAGCGCGTTGGAGGAGGTGTCCGATCCGGTCAGAAAGACGCCCAGCCAGCCGAGAAACGGTGAGAAAAAGGTAAACGCCTGCCCGGTGTGCGCCAGCGCCAGCGCCAGCGTAGCAGAGAGCCCGGAGTAGTTAGAGATAAAGGCAAACGCCAGCACCATGCCGATAGAGTAGATCGGCAGCGCCAGCTCTTTCAGCGTCTCTGCGAACGTCTGCAGCGCCGCGCGCGGTTTCATCCGCAGCCAGAGGATCGACAGCAGTGCCGCAACCAGAATCGCCGTGCCGGTGGCTGAAACCACATCGAATTTAAACAGTGCAGCGTACGGCGTGGCCTGACTCACCACCGGCGGCATCCGCGCCACCAGCTCATGCAGCAGCGGTACCGGCACGGTAAAGACCCAGTCATAGAGTGCGCCGCCTTTGGCAAACAGCGCCTTGAACGGCGGAATACTCCACAGCGTCACCGTCGCGGTAAGGAACAGAAACGGCATCCATGCGCGCACAATCTGCGCCAGCGTATAGCGCTGCGCTCCGGGCATGGCGTCAGCTGTATCGCGCTCTTCAAAACGGAATATGCGTACCGGCTGCCAGCGACGTAAAAACAGCGTCAGACAGATCAATGAAGCGAGCGAGGAGATAATATCGGGCAGCTCCGGCCCGAGGAAGTTGGAACTCAGGAACTGAGCAATGGCGAACGATCCTCCCGCCACGATCACCGCCGGCCAGGTCTCTTTCACCCCGCGCCAGCCATCCATAATCGCCATGATCCAGAACAGCACAATCAGCGTCAGAAACGGCAGCTGCCGCCCGGCCATCTGGCCAATCTGAAAGCTGTCCAGCCCGGTGACCTGCCCGGCCACAATAATCGGAATCCCCATCGCGCCGAACGCTACCGGCGCCGTATTGACAATCAGACAGAGGCCCGCCGCATAGAGCGGTTTGAAGCCCAGCCCGACCAGCAGCGCAGCGGTAATGGCCACCGGCGCACCAAATCCTGCCGCCCCTTCCAGGAAGGCGCCAAAGGCAAAACCGACGATCAGCATCTGCAGGCGCTGATCCGGCGTGATCGACAGGATCGACGCGCGAATAATGTCGAACTGCCCGGTTTTAACCGAGATCTTATACACAAACACGGCGGCAATGATGATCCAGGCGATCGGCCACAGGCCATAGAAAAAACCATACACCGCCGACGCCAGCGCCTGCCCCACTGGCATGCCATACAGCAGCAGCGCCACCAGCAGCGCCAGCACAACGGTCGCCGTGCCCGCCTGGTAGCCTTTGAGCTTGAGTTTAATCAGCGCAAAAAAGAAAAAAACAATCGGTATCACTGCGACCAGGCTGGAAAGCCACAGATTATTAAGCGGATCATAATTTTGCTGCCATACCTGCATGCCATTATCTCCGGAGGAGTGAAACCGGCACGGTGCAGCAAAACATGCACCGTGCAACAGTGCCCGTGACGCGCTGAAAGTGGTCGGACCGCATTCAGGAAACCGGGCTTATGGCGTCAGATAGTTAATGCGTTGTTAACTGAAAGCAACGCATTGCGGGAGAATTTTGCAGCAGTGTGACCAGGCAAAAAGGTTTTAGCGCTTTTGGTAGGACCAATCAGCGCGACACGTGAGTAAATGCGCCGGTATAGCTGTGCGGATGAAAGCGCAGGTTCAGCGCAATCAGGCCCAGCGTAATCATACCCTGCATCAGCCAGACGCTGGAGAAGCTGCCGCTGAACGCCTGCAGCTGGCCGGCGACAAACGGCATGCAGCCGGCAATGATAAACCCGGCGCCCTGCATAAATGCCACCAGGCGTGCGCCCGCCTGCGGGTGTGGCAGGTGATCAAGTGCCAGCACCATCGTCAGCGGAAACGCGGCACCCAGGCCAAACCCGGCCACTGCGGCCCAGCACCAGGGGGCGAACTGCGGCGCAACCAGCAGGCCAGCCATACCGGTCAGCTGACAGAGCAGGCTGAAAATCAGCGGCGGACGCCGGTCGGTGTGGCGGGCCAGCAGCGGCATCAGCAGCGCACCGATAACCTGACACAAAATCATTACGCCAAGCAGTGAACCGCCCGCCTGTTCACTCCAGCCGGCCTGCTGATACGCGTCCGGGAGCCACGCCACGCAGGTGGCGTAGCCGCCGTTTACCAGGCCAAAGCTCAGCGCCAGCGACCAGGCGCGCGGCGTGCGCCACAGCGGGGGCAGCGCCGGTGCCGGCTGCGTCGCCGTCGCCGGCAGCCTTATCCGCAGCCAGAGCAGCAGGGCCAGCAGCGCCGGTAAAGCCCAGCTGCTTAACGCCAGCGTCCAGCCCATTCTGGCGCTGATCCAGGGCGTCAGCGTCGCCGCCACCCCGCCGCCGCCCATCAGCGCCCCCGCCCACAGCCCGGTTACGGCAGCGCTGCGCTGTGCAAAACGCTGGCGGATCACACCCGGCATCCCCATCTGCACCACGCCAGCACCGAGGCCCGCAACCAGCGCGCTGGCGACCAGTCCGCTGCCGCTGCCGGTAGCCGCACGCGCCAGCAGCGCCAGCAGCAGCAGCAGTAATCCCGCCTGCAGCAGGCGCTGCAGCGCAATACGCTGTAAAAGCGATGCGCTCAGCAGCGCCACCGCGCCCATCATGATCATCGGCACCGCCGGCAGCAGCGACGCCGCCAGCGGTGACAGGCCGATTGCCCGGCGCAGCTGACCGAGCAGCGGGCTGACCGACGTCAGCAGCGGACGCATATTCAGTCCGGCCAGGATCAGGGCGGCCAGCGTCAGCGAATTTCTGTTCATAAACACTCTCAGTGTTAAAAGGTTGCCAGCATCGCAGCAGTAGTTACTATTGGGAAATAAAATAATGCCATAGCGAACAGTGGAAAAATGAATCGTCAGCCTATGTTTACGCCTCAGCAGCTGCTGAGTTTTGTTGCCGTCTGCGAAACCGCCAGCTTTACCCGAGCCGCCGGGCGGGTTCATCTTTCTCAGTCCACCGTCAGCCAGCAGGTGCGCCGGCTGGAGGAGATGCTCGGCAAAGCGCTGCTGGTACGCACGTCACATCAGGTTACGCTGACCGAAGAGGGTGAAAAGATGCTGGCCTACGCGCGCCGCATCATTACGCTTAACGGTGAAGCGTGGGATGTCATGGGCGATACCTGGCGAGACGGCGTTCTGCGGCTTGGCGTACCGGAAGATTTTGCAGCGCCGACCGCCGGGCTGCTGGCGGATTTCAGCCGGGCACACCCGCAGCTGCGTCTTGATGTTATGAGCGGCATGTATGTTGATCTGCACCGTGCATGGCTGCGTGAAGAGCTGGATATCATGCTCATCAAGCAGCCCGGCGGCGAGCGTCCCCTCGCCTCGCGCCCTGAGCCGCTGCTCTGGCTCGATAGCCAGGCTCATCCCTGCTTTACCCGCTCGCCGGTCCCGCTGGTGGTATTCCCGCAGCAGGGACTCTACCGGGAGGAGATGTGCCAGGCGCTGGACCAGCTGGCGCGCAGCTGGCGCATCAGCTACAGCAGTGCCAGCCTGGCGGCGCTCGCCAGCGCCAGCGAAGCCGGACTGGGCCTGACGCTGCTGCCCGCCAGCTGCCGTCTCCCCGGCCATCGCGTGCTGGGCCTCGCCGAGGGTCTGCCGCCGGTCACACATTTTGAGCTGGCGCTGTTCTGCCGTCTGCCGCAGGATGCGCTGCAGCAGACGCTGGCGCAGGCGCTTGCTGAGTTCTGTCATCTGCAGTGACAGTGATTTTTCCACTGCCGGGCAGTGGCAAATATCGCAGCGGCGGCCCGGCAGATTTGTCAGATTAGGGTTTTCCCTGCGATCCGGAGCCTTTTATGTCCGTTACCTCTGCCAGCCGTCGTTCTTTTCTCAGCCAGGGCGTTCGCCTGACCGCCGCCGGAAGCCTGCTGGCTGCCGGTATGAGTCGCGCCACGCCGTTACCCGCTCTTCCAGCCTGTCAGACTGCCCTACCCCCGCCTGACGCTGCTCACTATCAGCTCTGCAACGTGCGTCTTGAAGAGGCGTTTGAACGCGAAGGCGGCGAGGTGATCGCCACCCGCACCGCGTGCTACAACCTCACGATTAAAGAGGGGCTGTTTGTCGCGATTGAGCCAGCCAGCACGCCACGCAACGCTGCGCTGCCGCAGTGGGATGCACAGGGCGCGCTGCTGCTGCCTCGCACCCGTGATATGCATATCCACCTTGATAAGACGTTTTACGGCGGCCCGTGGCAGGCTCCGCGCCCGCGTCAGGGCAAAACCATTATGGATATGATCGCCCGGGAAGAGGTGCTGATCCCGCAGCTGCTCCCCACTTCACAGGCGCGTGCCGAAGCGCTGATTGCCCTGCTGCAGAGCAAAGGCACCACCGAAGCGCGCAGCCACTGCAACATCGATCCGGTCAGCGGCCTGCAGAGCCTGGCGCACCTGCAGCAGGCGCTGGCACAGCATCCCGATTTCCGCTGCGGGATTGTTGCCTTTCCGCAACACGGCCTGCTGCACTCAAAGGTTGATCGGCTGATGCGCGAGGCGATGCAGCCGGGCGTCACGCATGTGGGCGGCCTCGATCCGACCAGCGTTGATGGCGCAATGGAAGCGTCGCTTGATGCGATGTTTCAGATAGCGCTCGACTATCAGCGCGGCGTGGATATCCATCTGCACGAAATCAGCGCGGCGGGCGTAGCGGCTATTCAGTACATGATTGATACCGTTGCCCGTCATCCGCAGCTTAAAGGGCGCGTAACGCTGAGCCACGGCTTTGCACTGGCCACGCTGGAAGGAGATGCGCTGGATCGGATGATTGCCGGCATGGCGGAGCAGCAGATTAGCCTGGCGTCCACCATTCCGATCGGCAGACTGACCATGCCGCTGCCGCAGCTGCAGGCGGCAGGCGTCAACGTGATGACCGGCACTGACAGCGTGATCGATCACTGGTCCCCTTTTGGCACCGGCAGCATGCTGGAAAAAGCCAATCTCTATGCTCAGCTTTACCGCGGCTCTGATGAGTATGGGCTAAGCCGCGCGCTGCATATCGCAACCGGAGGTATTCTGCCGCTCTCTAATCAGGGCGTGCGGCAGTGGCCTGCGCTGCAGGATGAAGCCAGCATGATGCTGGTGTCAGCCAGCTGCTCCGCTGAAGCCGTGGCGCGGATTGCGCCGGTGCAGGCCACCTTTCAGCGGGGCAAAGTGGTGTTTTTTGCCGGTTAAGCGCCGGTTCTGTTCGCCGTCAGCTGCGGCCGGGCAGAGGACGTCTGGCCGCGCCCTCTGCACTCTCCCCGGCCCTGCGCTGCTTAGCGCCCAACCATGGGGCTGGTATGGATGCCGGTTCCGTTCGCTACGGGGTGCCGGGGCCGGTTCCGTTCGCCGTTAGCTGCGGCAGCTGCCTTTGCTCCGGCACGGCGACCGGGCAGAGGACGCCTGGCCGCGCCCTCTGCACTCCCCGGCCCTGCGCCA
>Ga0157363_1005747_pt1 | contig 11609 bp, 6 predicted proteins | sample AttsexASBM1_FD_111477 | JGI IMG/M metagenome (GOLD analysis project Ga0157363, IMG submission 111477) | Fungus gardens microbial communities from leaf cutter ant in Ribeirão Preto, State of São Paulo, Brazil - Atta sexdens ASBM1 | ecosystem: Host-associated > Fungi > Mycelium > Unclassified ...
TAATTCTAAAATCGTTAAATTTACGATCATCGTTGCAACAAATGTCGGGCGTGCAATAGAATCTAGAGAAGCTCATAAACACGGACAAGTTGTCTCTCGTTATTTGGCCTATAAAGTAGGCGAAACGATGTCAACGCGCAAGCTAACGGCCCATCTGACTCGCAATAATTCTTGATGTATGTTTTCTGGGTGTTTCTTAATAAAACTTGTATCACGCGTGTCATGAAATATTGGTGTCGTTGAATCCATATGATTTTCCGATCCGTGTCGCTACAGTATGTTGAACACGGTATTTAGTTGGTATTACACGAATTGCACTCGTGCACTTGTTACGTAAGTCCGTTGTAAACAAGGTATTGAGTAAAGCTTTTTCTCTTTCGATGTGCGAAAACAAGGCTACTTTTATCAATTTTTTTTTAAATTAGATGACGGATCGATTCCAAGTTTTGTATGTTTATTTTAAATAGCTTCAACAATTTATAAAATAAAAATAAAAATTGTTAGTAATATTAAAGTTCAAAAGATATAAAATAATGACGGAAACGTTTTTAAAAAAAACTTGCTCTTTTACGAATGCAATAGCATGGATGATCTGAAATAAAAAAATCTATTTATTTATTAATACAGTATAAATAAGTAATAACCTCTGATTATTCTTTTACGGAAAAATTGAAAATGGCTGATTTAAACTAAACATTGCGCATTTTCGTAAAAAAAATCAACTTTTATGAAACAAAATATTTTAAAAAATTTGAGAATTGTAAAAGTTCACCTAAACATAAACCAAACATATATACCAAAATAGAAGTCAATCAAATGTCAGTCTCATTTTTGAGATAACGTGTTCGTAGATCTTGAAAATAATTTTGAGAAAAAAATTTCATACTTAAAGTTTCATTAATATTTTCTGATAATTTTTATTTTACACATCGAAGGTACACATAAAATAAATTTGAAATCAATTTGTTATAGTTTAAAAAAAATTCAGAAAAATGGTCTTGCTTTTGTACAGACTTTTACAAAACATAATATAAGGCATAAAAGAATCAATTATATGGACTTTATTTCATGGAAAGAAAGGCTTTTAATTAATTGATTCTGTTATGCCTTATGCGTTATGCAAAAGTGCTTCCGCCTATCGCAGCTACGCTGCGCTATCGTTGCAGTAAGTTTCGGTGTTGGAATAGCTCGCAAAACAAGTATACAAATGTATTAAAAATTTGCCGAGGAAGGGATGGAAGCTTTTTGATTTAATTTTAGAATGTGTAATTTCGTAATGAGGATGCTAGGAATAAAAACAAGAGTGTAAACTCGAGATTAAATTGGGAAACGTAATCTGGCGTTATAGCCTAAAGATTCTTTAAAAGAAAGAATTTTATAAAAAGTGAAAAGGAGAATGAAAAAGTAAATACTGCAATATCTCGGAGATATAAAACAAATTCTTCCTATGTTTTACAATTAAAATCAAAACGCGATAACGCACCATGACAAAAACATGCGATAGAGATAGCGAAGACAGATACAGTTAGGAAACCGACACATTTCACGGTAACGAACATTAAGAGCAAGAGAAATGAACAGGAGAGGGAGACGAGAGGAGAAGGGGAAGAGAGACAGAAGGTTGTAGGACACGCTTCGGTAAACTCGTTTGCCGGTTGCATTTGCGGATGTCGAGGAGAGCAGGAGAAGCTCCAACTCCGCAATTGGCTCGTATCTTCGCACTCGCCGCCGTCTCCACCGGCGGCGACATCCCTCCGGGTATCCTCGTCGTCGTACATACGGGGGAGGCATATGCGAGTCGTAGGTCGGCGTAAGGGCCAGAGGACGCAAGACGCAACGCCGGTCGGCGCCGCGCCGTCGCCGTCGCTACCGCAAGAGCGAGAGGGCGATGAATTATCGTGCCTGGTAGCCGACTCGAAAGTTCTCAATTCCCATTAAACGGGGCAGCCGGCCAGAAACCGATAGGTTAGTTGGGAGAATCTGCTGGGAATCCGACGGTGCCACCCCGAGATCGTCGACCAGCCTACCTTGCTCGATGACTATAAACGCGGCAGATGAAAAACACAGCCGCGCCCTGAGGATCGCCGTGCACTTCGAGCCGCTTGTACTTGCTTCTTGTAATATCGCAAACGATAATGCCACGTCGACAAAGCACGAAACATCCCAATAAGCATTCGCATTCTCGCTTTGCTGACCTTGCAACCTCTTTGCATCTCTCTGTGTGTGTCTCGCTCGTTATTATCGTTGACTGTAAACGAATCAATGTATCCGAGGACTGAAAATATCTTGGAACATGTAGAGTGATAGATCGAATATTTAGCATTTGTTTGACGCTGTTTTTGACGTATTAATGGGAGAAGATATAATTACTCGTATATTAAGCATCGCGGGAATAGTTTCGAAGCTAAAACTGGACATAATTTATTTTCATGGATATTTGCGACGTCTGTATAAGAAATGGCGATAGAACGTATTGGGAATTATTCCGCTTCAACATCCATTATATCAGGGAATTCATCGGTCGCGACATCCGCCTGCAACTTAAACGGGGAGTGATTTGACTGTCCAAGTTCGAAGTTTCGGAGTTACTGCGAGGATGTTTGAGGGCAAAACCGAGAGAGGACTCGGATGCTGGGGAATTGAAATCAACGACCGGAAAACGATGACATATATATATTTCTCATTATACGCTTAGGCAAGCTATGGTTAACCGCATTACCGCTCGTGTTTTAATTCACTTTGTTCTTTGTATTCTTTATCTCGAATAACGTCAGTTGTGATCAAATTTAATCATACCAAATATAATTCGTATATTTTTGATGCTCTTTGGATCAGATAATATTTTATTGCTATCTCTTTATTGGAATGTATTTTAAAACAGAAATCAAAATAAAAGAATAACATTTGTAAGCGTAATATTATAAATTTAAATCGAAATAAAAGTATAACTTTATCTTTTCTATACAGTACCAATAATGCTCAACCAGTTTGATATAATCTAATAACTAAATTAAATTATTAAAAGCATTAATATTATTCTTTATATAATATTATTAAATTAATATTATTCTTATTTTTTATATATTTTTACAATGTGACAATGTGAGTTAAAACAAGACCGTTATATGAATAAAATAAAAGATATTTTTTATGTAATGTAAACGATATTATCACTGTCGTTAGTTTGACAATAGCTTTAATTATATTTTTAACGTTGTTATTCAAGTTAAATAATATTTTATTACTATCTTTTTTTTAGATTGAAATGTATTTTAAAATATAAATCAAAATAAAAGAATAACATTTATAAGCGTAAATTTAAATTGTAAATTTAAATCGAAATAAAAGTACAACATTTATTTTCTATGTACAGACAGTAACTGATAATACAATAAATAAATTAAATTATTAAGAGTATTAATGTACTTTTTATGTAACGCGTTTTTATGTAATGACATCATCGCCGCTGTCAGTTTGACAATCACCTTAATTATCCAAGACGAGACAGATGATTTGCGTTTTACGAACTTCGCAGAACGAGGTACTGCGGTGTTACGTCGAGAGCATCGCGAAGTCGCTGTGAGCCCCAAAGTCTCGTCTTACGTTACATCGTGTTCGCAGGAGAATATTCATTAATGGTGTATGCTACAGGAGCGTACTCTCTGTCGGGCTATGCAAACTCAAAGTTGTAGGTGCATCCGTAAGAGAACATTATAAATATGCATCTCGCGTACTATCGTGAATTATCGCTGTTCGTGGCGGGTGTTTTGGCCGCGGAATGCCGGTGGTGCTTGAACGATATTGAAATCAACGAGCGGAAAACAAAACTTTGCGTTACGATGGCGGTTCCGCAAGCGACTCAGAACGGAAAGAGATCGGAACTGGCTGACATTAAAACCATTCCGGGGGAGAACGGCGGGTGGAATTACACGCTTAGCAAGCTCGTACGCGTGTGCACGCGTGTGCACGCCTCCTTTTCGTTTCAATATCGGATCACAAGTAATCTCTGGATCTAGCCTGTCTGGGATCTGCACGCGCCAGGCGCTAAGAAAACGCAAAGGAAGAAATTAGGAGAAGCGAGTTGCCGATGCGCGCGCGCGTGTTGCGATGAGTTTGCTCGGAGGATTTTGTAACGAGTCATCTCATGTATTTTCATAAAACGAGACGGGCAACGGCGAGCTGTATTAAGCTTCTCAGTGGGAGAAATTTACTCTCTCAGGTACAGTCTCTCGCGTACAGTTCACGCTGCTGGGTAGAATTCGAAAGACGGGAAAGATTTCGAATTTCTATATAATTCGACTTGGAGTGATAATATACCCGGTGCGAATTTACGCGGTTTTGAAAGATAATTTCTAATTTAAATTCCTGATCAGCATAAAACAGAAACTTTTTTATGCATAATATCACTCCTGGGATTACGAGGTAATCCTATCATAAATTTTCTCGCAAATTATACTCTATGTAAAAGGGATTTAATATTTCGATGACGTTATCCGTTACAATTCCCGATCGATATGTGAGACTATTGGCTGGGATATTTTTCCTGTTTTTTTCTGGCAGAGATGCGTGTTACAATTATTTGAATATTATTTTATTATTTTACTGCTACAAAGATCATCGATATTAAAACTTTATATTGTAATACGAGATTACGAAACTTTTTACTTTATCCATAAAATAAAGTTAAGATTTTTTTGTGCCGCAATACGTGTGTAATCTCTGTACATGTAAATTTTAGCTGGAGATTGCAGCGGGTACGCGGGAATATTAAAATTAAAGGGCGCACGCGCGTTTTTACAGACACTTAGTGTTTATGTCCCATTCGTTACGACCCGATTAAGCTGCACGGAGTGTGCTCCCGGTCTGGTGCTAGTTTGGCTCATGTAAACTTCAGTTAGAGTTCGTACTTGCGTCCGTGAATACCGAGTCGCACCTTACCGCATGAATACGAAATGCCGTAATCTTGTGTGCGAGAGGGCCGAGAGGCGCTCGCAACAAGATTGCGTGAATGCACCACGAAATCGTCCCGTACGCAGACTGGTACGTTGTCGTATTTCCGATCTTCTCGAGAATCTCAACCAAACGATTTCGCTCTATAGCCAGTGGTAATTCTTCTTTCTTTCATGATTTCTTATCATCATTTCTTGTTATATTACTGGAGGTGTACGAGGTGTAGAGACACTTTTACGAACGACTAAATAGTAATATTCCTTGGTTAAAGAATAACTTTAATAATTGTTACAGAGAATTCTCCTTGAAATATGATGTTAAATACAAAAAACCAACTTGACTTATCTTTTTTATATTGATCCAATTTGAGATAAGAAGACATTAAATATGTAACGTTTTCACAGAAATATTTCTGGAATGAGAGATAGATTCATGTCGCGCTGATTATAAGATTACGATTGTAATGCCCGGTCACACTATCTCGGGAAATCTGCGAACGTGCGGATTTTCTTGTCCGTAATATCGGCTTTGAAATCTCTGTCATTAGGAAGCGCGGAAAGTACAAGTTTGAAAGATGGTAAAGCCAGGCGCTCGAGATATTTCTATGCCGCGGGAGTTCGCGAAAGATAGAATTTGCGCTCTGGAACTTTCCGCGCTTTTAAATCCTCCTTACATTTGTCATGCTTCGGACGTACTAACTGCTAACGTAGAAGGGACTTAAGAGAGAGATTCCTTACAAAATTATATTCCCCGTTCATAATTTCACAAGAGACGGAAGATTAAAACGGTTCGGCGGCGTTGACCGGCGCGTTCGTATCCGAACGGATCCCGAGGAACATTGTCCGCATAAAAATCATGGTTATGAGTCTTGAAAATCCGCATCCCCGGTCTCGCGATGTTCTAAGATGTCTATTGTAACCTCGTAGTATACATATACCATATGGAATAAAGCGAACCACTTGTCACGCAAACACACACACACACATATATATATATATATATATATATATATATATATAAACAAAGTTAATAAAGAGTGGGTGATAAATCTATCGTTCGTGTACGCGCATAGCGAACAATGTTATTCCATGAGCTTCTCGTCACGCCTCTTTGTAATTTTACAGTTCAACCATATGCAGGACATTCTCATATGACCAATATATACATACTAACGATGGATAAATGAAGGAAAATGAACATGACCGTCTGTTTGATATCGGGATAATGGGTTTTCGTGCCGCGTAAGCATTAGGTATTGTTCGCGGTATGTACGACATAATCGACCTCGATGCTGGCCACCGAATGAACGTTTAAGCAATTTGCAGAGTTAACGAACTCCTCCGGCTTTTCGTTCGCGAATAATGAGCGATTATCCTAGGCTATTCGATCAGACGTAAAAAAGACTTGCGACTAAATCTTCGCGTGAGAAGACGATGATAGTGCAAAGAATAAAAAAAGAGGCAGGAAGTGAAACGAAGCAAGAAATAGAACGAGATATAACGATATGTCTACACTGTTAAATCCATAATTATACCTATTTCAAATTATACCTATTTTAAGTAATTTTTGATCATTTCTATAAGTCGCTACACAACATGTCGTTAATTTAACTAAAACAATGTAATTAAACAATTTAATTCAATAAAACGTAAATTAAATTTGATTCAAATTTAATTTATTATTTACTAAGTGCATACATTAATATAGATGTTGTTTGCTTTGAAATTAAACACAGAAATGGATTCATTTATGGTTGTGACATACATGGAAGTTCAAAACAACAAAATATTATTATTTATCTCAAGGGATTGGGTTACCATTGCTCTTTTGAGATATCTAATAATATTAATATTTTTTTCGGCCAGTATATATGATAATATAAGTTGTGGCTCGTAATAATTCTTTCCTTTCAACTTTCCACAGGTAAACATTATTAAAGAAATACTAATAAAACTTAAAAATAATTATAGAAGGCTATTAGTTTTGTTAGAAACTTATAAAAATTTTAACGTCCGCACTTGGAAACTCTTCTAATGCGACTTAAGTTTATATAGTTGCTACCTTTTCGACGTAACGGTAGGATAAACGATAAAGATTGAAGAGGAAATGGGCCGAGAACGTGCAGAGGAGGAAGAATCGCTTGCGTGAATCGTTCGACCCACGAAATGAAGTTGGTATTATCGGAATCTCCATTACGTGGGCATAATAAAGCGGCGATCGGCGCGTCAACGCGGCGTACTCGCTCGGTTTCTAGTCACGATTTGCAACATTCACCTTCTCTTCTTTGTCCGGCATCCTCCTTCTTACTCTCCCTTGTCTCCCTTGGTCTCTTTCCCTCTGATTTCGCTGTTCTACCGCTTGTTCCACCCCTTTACCTTTCTAGCAGTTTAATTAAAGGGTCTAATTACGCGACCAGTTCCAGACTCTCGTTCCCTCCCCCGGCTTTCTCCTGATTTCGTTTTCCTGTGGCTTTCCCCCGCCGCTATTTTCTCCCATTGTTCGGTAGCAAATGAAACGGGGCATGTGTTCACGAAGCGCTAAATACCGAATATGAGCTGTCATCAAAATTGAACCGCGCAAAACCGACGTGACGTTATTGATGAATTCCATTCGAGAGCGCCGCCGCGTAATGTTGAACTCATGCGTCACTCTGGATGATGAAACTGAATGCTTTGCGATAAATCGCCGAAGAATTTTTAAATAAGCGCTCGCGAGGGAATTTCTTGTTGGATGAATTGATTTTACGGCAGTGGAAATATTTCATGGCCGCTGCCGCTCCGATTCTTCGGTTATATTTCTGCGCGGTCAGTTATACGCGGGATCATATAATGATAAAAACCATTTGGTTGCCCTCTCATGCGTATATATACGCCGCTTTTTAAAGCGATTAAATTATTCTACGCATTAATTACGCGGGTGGAAATTACATCGCTTCCATAATACTGCGCCATGAATCTGTTCTCCAATAGTTATGGAGATATATCCGTTTGGTGGGCGTTCCGTTCGCATGAATCTTCTAGGTAGTTTAAAGGGAAAACTTGAGCGCGCGGCGGTATCAATGAGCAAATATTCTGTGTAAAATTAGATGATGGTGTAGTTGTTAATTCAACTGGATCCTTTAGAAAGTACCGTAAAGCCCATTAGACGATCTATAATTGGTTAGAAAATTCTGGAAGAAACTCTATAATTTTACGCACCGTATAAAAACTATTTCAAGATTACATATATAAAACTCTTTGACAAAAAAGTGTCTGTAGCAAAATCAAGATTGAACTTTGTAAAAGTAACTAGTTACCGTTACAATTATACTTAAAAAATAATGAGTCATTATTTATCTGTTAATTTTTTATAATTTTTTGTAATGCTATTTCAAATATAAGAGTCTTAAATTACAGTTACTGAAAATAAGTAATTCTAATTGTTAACTTTATTATAAGCAACTAAATTACTTACCAATTCTTATTAAAATTAGTACATACATCAAAATACACTGTATGAAATAGAATTCAATAGAAGTACAAATAGAATTCTGTTCGAAATTGAAATTACAAATTTCAAATTTAGATTTGTCACACATGGTGTGACAAATCTCAAAACAAGTAAATTGACATAATTGACGTGTTGTATTATTCTAAAACAAATAATTTAACACATTTCGTGGTCTCTGGAAGTGTCAAATCATTTATCTGGCCAATATTAATATCAGTGTTTTTTATTTTTACGATGCGATATAAATTCATCGGATCGAGAATGGAGGTATGGATATGAATTATGTTCATTCGCGTAACCCGTCAAGACTCGACGCAATTGGATGAGTCGAAACGGTCTACACGTCGTGTAATTGGAGGAGGCGGAGAGCGACGATGTACTGTCATAAGTAGTTAACCGACAGTAATGCTGATTAAGCACGATAGGAATTCAGTTTGCCACGCAGTCACGTCAGTTGGCCGCACCGACGGCTCTTCGATGGAATTTTGTTACGAATCGGTCAGTCCTGCATCATATCGTGGATGAGTCGTGTTACCTATTCCCTGTTACGCGTAACAGCCAGTAATCTATCCTGCTTCAATAGCAACGTTGCCTCCTTTGGTTACGCTGTGCGGTGGAAATGGAATTCATATACGGATTTGTCTCGTAAAGAACGATGTTTTGTAAAAATAAGAGAAACATCCCCTAAGCCTTCGGACGCCAATCCCCTTTTTTATATATGAAAAAAAGACAGGATAATCACCTCTTTGTTATACTCATAAGTTGAAAAAGGATAACTCGTTCTCACTTATTCTTGTTTTTTTTCTAGTTTTATTTTTCATCGTGAAGATTCATTCGTGTTGTACTCGCATAAAAACGATTTGCTAATACGAGAAAATAGCAAAATCGATAATGTATGGCTTGCTTCGTCCAGGCGATTAAACGAGAAAGAAATATGTCGATGCTTATTTTCAGTTGTGTTCATTTGAAACATTCCTTATTTGAAACGAACAAAATGAATGCTCTCGCTTTTTATGAAAAAAAGCAGGATTTATAAAACGCAACTTTATTTTGTTTGATTATTTAATTAATTGTTTCATTATCGTGTAAAACTATTGGTTTTTCTCAAATGTAGTAATAAAAGATCCAAACGCAGATATAGTAGAACACATTTATACACTTATTATTGAATTATTACATAAAGAAACTCAAACTGTAATCGTATCACAAATGTTTCGGTTATACTTTTAATCCTCTTCAATAATAATTAAATTAGATAATACAATAAATATTAAATTACAATAAATATTAAATTTAGACGAGTCTAAAAACAATACATGATATATATGAGAATAAAATATGGATTGTAAAGAGATCTGAGAGACCTGAGATCTACAAATTATTCACGAGTATAGATAAGTTATGGTCCGTAAGTTCTTGAATACGCGGTTTCGCCAAAAATATTACGTCAAAAATTGCGGTTGAAATCATGAAATGCCATTGTTTTTTGAAAGTCCAATTATAAAATAGTAAAAAAAGTAAAAATAGTAAAAATCGATCATCGTAATAACGAAGTAAAAAAAAAAAGGAAAATGGAACATCAGTAATTTAAAAAAACATGGACAAAATGAAGTCAAGTCAAAGAGAATTTAATAATTGAAATCAGTGATGAAATAAAATTTAAAAAGTATAGAGTAAAAAGTATAGAGTAGACGGATTTTTTTCTTATAATGTTGACTACTTATTAACAGATGCTAAGCTGACAATAATGTTACAACAGAACGTATATGAATTCATGTTCATTGGGTCATTAACTCTGTCGAGAGGCCAGACGTTCGTAATGCGACTTTGGTAATGTAATTATTTCAGATATGTGAATCACTGCCGCATAAATCATTCATAAGCTTGCATTCATGTATCGACGGTATTCTCAAATCGAATTACGAGCAGCAAAACAGGGAGGAAAACGGTCATCATAAAGCGAGTAATGATATCGCCGGTTGACACGCGATCTTTTATTACTCAGTTCTATGTATGAAACGATAATGTCGAATTCTCAGCATAGTTAGGTTAATATGCTCAAAACTCACTGTTCTCCGAAAATCTCTGAAACAGGGTTCTGTAAGCAGGTCTCATAAAATCTTCCGCCATCGACTTCTGCCATCCAAGACTTTGCGATTGTGCAAAAATGAAAATGCTCGTTTTTTAAATCTTGAGCGATCTTTGAAACGATAAGATACGTAGGATGAATATTTCATTTCTGATATTAATTAGAAGCTTAAATATTGCGTAAGTGATAATCCACCATCGATAATCATCAATGAATAATTGGCGCGATTACCCTTGCACTCTCGGGTCGAGGCTCGTTAATACGTTCCATATTTACGCGAGCAAACGATGCACGAATTGCAATCAACTGGCGATTGTTTAGTGACGATCTGCCGCCAGGTCGCGATTGCCAATCATCTCGTAGTTTGTCGATCGTAATTGAGAAGTGCTAAAAGACGTTTTCATACGTTTCTCTTGTTCTGTTCTTCGACTATGTATTCAGCATGATTGATCGGAACAACGATGCGCAAAACACATTTTACCGAGCGCTGGAGTCTTATATCCAATTCGTAGATGTTCAACAGGACTCGTGTCTTTTAATAACTTGACTTCATATCGAGAGAAGAGCTGAATCGTATTCAATGACTCTCGACCGCGGCAACTGCTTTAGAACTCTATGCATTTCTAAGCCAATTATTCTCCGCTTGGTGAATTCTTGTGCTTCCCTATATAAGGTGTACCTAAAACGCCGAACTTTACCAAATTATTAGAGACACTCTAATTTGATAGATCAAATAGATTGCATTCTTGTAAATGCTGGCTGCATTTCCTTTTGGAATTGATTAAGTGATTTTAACGTATAATTTGTAATATAGTGAATTTTAAATGACTCTTAGAGATAAGTGATATTTATGTGGAAAAGAACTCTGTAATGGATTGAAATTTGAACTCTTTATTATTTTTATAATGAGCAAAAAGAAAGATCGAATATAAATATTTTTAACTTTCTAGAGACGGTATCGTCTTGTCATTAAAAAACAATTTTCTTAAATTTTGCTTAAAAATGCTTGTTTCGTGAAAAATCTATATCATTTGATACATATTGACATAGTCTTTTTGGTAGTTAGAAATACTATATTTCA
>Ga0157363_1005748_pt1 | contig 11606 bp, 9 predicted proteins | sample AttsexASBM1_FD_111477 | JGI IMG/M metagenome (GOLD analysis project Ga0157363, IMG submission 111477) | Fungus gardens microbial communities from leaf cutter ant in Ribeirão Preto, State of São Paulo, Brazil - Atta sexdens ASBM1 | ecosystem: Host-associated > Fungi > Mycelium > Unclassified ...
AAACCACACACACACACACACACACACACACACACACACACACACACACACACACACACACACACACACACACACACACACACACACACACACACACACACACACACACACACACATATTTGTCAGACTTAAATATAACAACATGTCTTTTTTTATAAATTATAAATTTTACATTATAATTAATTTATATTGTGGCTTCCAGAAAGGTATTATTAATCAAATATTGAAAAAGCATGGGAATTGTAAAATAGCTGCTTAATATAATATATAACATATATAATATAATATATTAAAAATGATAAAATATATTTCTCAAGTTCTACTTATGAGCTATTTAATTCAGTGAATTTAATATATAATATGAACATTATTATTTTTTACTGCGCGATGCATTATGCAGACGGCCCTGTTATTCGCGCGAAAACAGATCCCCAGTCCCATGAAGACCATCTTGAGTATATATAAGAAGATAACTTTGCGTGCTTACGACAAAAGGTGTTAGACTACTTGAGTGAATTAATCTGCGAGTGAAAAAAGTTCTTTTAACAGTTTATAAAAAATTCTAACCCGACATCAAAGGTAAGTACCACAAATTATTAACATTTATGAAATTATTAAAATTTAATTTCATTTATTAGATAAAATTTAATAATAACTATCCTGTTCTTTTTTAAATTTTAATTTAATTTGTTACTAACTTATATTTACTATTTTTTAAAGTAACTTTTTATTTAGAATTTATGAGTTTTATTATTACATTAATTTATTATTACTTTATTTGTTATATTTTTACATTAATTTATATTATTAATCAACTAATTTTATTATTACTCTATAAAAATATATTAAATTAGTATTTTTTTGACAAACGTAATAATATAAAAGTCGAAGATAAACAAAAACCAAAGATGTTATAAAAAATTAAATAAAATTTAATATGTGTAACACATTAAAATTAGCAACGTATTTGCTAATTTTAATGTATTGGATATATTAAATTTTATTTAATTTTTTTTTAACGTCTTTCGTTTTTGCTCGTTTTATTTTATATTATTATATTGATTATCAATAATGGTTATCCATTTATCTTGCATTTTTTTTTACTTTTTTACTCTTCATTTTTTTTTGCTATCGTTACGTATTAATTTGTCTATTCGTATTTTCTTTTTTAGATGACGCTAGGCCACAAATTCACGATTTTTTTCATTTTCACCATTGTGTACCTAGTAAAGACTCAACATGACAAAAATCGAATTCCTCCTTGGGATTTCAAGACTAATTTTTGGACAATAACAAAACGGCCAGACGTTATGACAGATTCACAAACATTAACATTACCCACACAAAAATATGTTATTTCCACTGTCCCGACATTTCCCTCAAATTCGTGCCCTCCTCATAGTCATGTCTTCAGTTTCTCTAATGTCGGTCTTCAAAAAATCGGTCGAGACTTTATTAATAGCAATGATGTTGTTAGCCTTAGCCTTGATAACAATAATATAAATGATATCTCGCCGTTCGCCTTCCGCAAGATGCAGAACTTGAAATATTTGGATCTTTCTGGGAATAACATTCCGAAAGAGAAGCTATTATTGTTGCCAAGAAGCGCTAATCTGCAGACATTGATTATCGACAACAATCGAGATTCTCATGATCCCGTTACAGAAGCCCTGAAGGAATATGAAGTTTTTCAGAACTTGAAATATCTGCACCTGTGCAACAGTCAATTACGGAATTTTCAAATTCATTTTTATATAGCAACACCTATCTTGACTCATTTATATCTGAACAATAATGGCATCAATTCTAGTGATGCCGTCTTCGACAATATTCCGGCAACATTGACTCATCTGCATTTAAACAAAAATGTTATCGATCGAGTCAAACAAGGCAAATTGAGGTACTAATATTTATAAAATTGTTTCCTTAGTTAATTAATAATTTTCTTGCTTATCAAAGAATCTAAAAAATTGAATTTTAAATAGACAGTAATTGATATTTCTGTTATTTCTACCATTTTATGTATTACTGCCATTATTAGTATCATTAATATCATTGTCATTATTGTTGTAGTTATCAATTTTAAGTTAATTTTTCATTTTTATTTTTTTTCTAGAGAAAATTTTTCTTGAAATTCTTTATAATATTTTTAATATTAATATTTTTCGAAATTTTTATATAATTTTATATCTTTTAGAAAATTTTTTAGGTTTTTTAATATGTAGATTTCCTCAACATTTCTAAAAAAAGTGCTCCAACTTATATTACTAAAAATATTACATACATTATATTAATTTAATACTTTTATATTATAAATTGGAATACTTTTCAGAAATCTTGTGAAAGTCTACATTTTTTTTTACACGTAAAAGATTATTTTTTTTTATAAATAAAATTTCTTATTCTATAATTTCTGAAGAAAACTAAAATTTGAAAAAGTTTAAGAAGTACAATAAATAAGTAATATTATGAAATATTATGATCGCAATATTATTGTAATACTATATTATTGTAATATTATTGTAATACTATAAATATTAGTTTCACAAAGTCATTGCTATTGCTGTTAATTTATTATTATGTTTATTGTTATCAATAATCATTAATTATCAATATAATTATTGCTGTTATTATTTACGTTATTTATTTCTTTTTCTTCAATCTCATCTATTAATTTTAGGCATTTGCAAGAACTCAATATGAACGACAACGTCATTACCCAAGTGTGTTTTGAGAAATGCGAAGATAAATCCATATCCTTGAAAGATGCTGTTGAAATGCAGTATCTGTCTTTAGCCAGGAATCTGATCTCAGAGATATCATCTGATGCTTTTAGTGACACAAGTCGCCTGTTAAAGCTAGATCTATCAGGCAACAAGATCGCTGATATAACTAAAGGCACGTTCAATAAAACTATGATGATAAGTAATCTTTCTTTAGCTGATAACATCCTTGTTACTATACCGGATGTCTGCTCAATCATGTTCCTAAGAAATCTGGATCTGTCTGGAAATCGCATCAGCGCAGTATACTCTGGCACTTTCTGCACTAATTTGAGGACTCTCGAGTATTTACATCTGTCAAACAATGTTATAACCACTATTGAAACCCGAGCTTTCCGCAGTCTCCAAAGTTTGAAGTATCTGGACCTTTCTGGAAATCGCCTCAAGCAACTTCCGGCACATTGGGTATATTCGTGGTACATCCAAGAGCTGCATCTTGAACGAAATAATTTCACCGAGTTGGACAGCATATCGTTGATTAATATTAAGGAGCTAAAAAACATTTATCTTGATGAAAATCCGATGCCAGTATTGACGGCAGGATCTTTTCAATTACTTCCAGGGCATGTAAGAATACATTTAAAAAATATGCATGTTGAATATAAATGTGAACAGTGTACATGCGAGAATGAGGACGATGAGGATGATAAGAATGATGATTATGAGAATAAAAATGGAAGTGATGATAATAATAATGACTTTTTGGAATAAAAAATATCTTGAAATTTTTTAATTGTATCTTTTAAATATATCTCGTTCTCAAAAAGATTTTATACGCCAAGTGAAATAGACTATCTTGATGGAAGTGTATAATTATGGTAAATTTTTCTTACAGTAACTGAAATTTTATTGTCATATTTTAAAAAAGTGTTTCAAACAAATTTTATATTATTATATGAATATAAAAAATAAATGAGAACAACAATTCAATATTTAAATTTACATACAATTAAAAAGTATCTAACAAAAAATTGTTTACTACTTAAAAAAAATATACTTTAAGATAATTTTTTCTTTATTAAAAATATCGGTTTTAATAGTTTTAAAATATTCCAAACAAAACTTGCTAAATAATTAAATAAGTATACACTGGAAAAAAAATTTGTTGAATTTTAATAAATATTTGTTTCAATAATACTAACGAAATATATACTTTACAATAAATAAGTATTTACTCAAAATAAAAAAATTATGTTTAAATCAAATAAATATGTGTTTACATTTAGTAACTATTTTGTTAGTACAATTGAAACAAATATTTAGTAAATTTTTTTTCAGTATACTTTAATTTCGCTAATAAATATCTTTGAGGAAATCACCTTTTATTATGTAATTCGTTTAGCAAGAACTTACATAGATTTGCAAATAATTTTGTTTTTTGTCACAAATAATTTACCATATAAACAATTAAATCTTAATTTCGTAATTTACAATTAGTTTTACAAATAGAAATCAAATAATAATCATTATCGCTTTGTAGTGCTTCATAAATGCTTAATAAATTACGTACTTAAAGCAAAGTACATTATTCGAATTCATTATATTGTTATTGTACTTCGCTAATACTTTATTAGCGATTTACTTTATTTTACGCTTGATCATTTTAGGCATCATGTATTGCTCTATAAGATAATTATATAATAAATGCGTGCGTAATTATATGTTCTTTGCTTGTATGATTATTTGATATTTTTGAAATAAAAACATTTTATAATGAACTTATATATATTATAGTATATGTAAAATTAATGGATGTAAAATTATATTCACGTAAATATTCTCACGTATATCCTGTTAATATTAACACATAGACTTTTCAAGAATGGATCTGGACACGAAAGAAATCCGCGAAACGCATAATCTTTAAACACATAGACTTATTTAGCTATCCTTTAACTATTTTTTTAATTCATTGAACATTTAATTTATATTCATGAAAAGTTGTTTATATTTTTTCAAAGACTAACAAAAAATTATTCTAAAACTGGTAGTTTATATTTGTAAAATAATGAACCGATAACATCTTTTGCCAGTGTTTTAAAAATTTGTTAATGTGATGCATTTGCAATTTTTTAAATATTTATTATTTCGCAGCATGAATTAACGATAGCGACATCGCAGAATAAATGCAAATATGGTGCATGAAACGAGCGTAATATTTAAGCTCGTGCATATCAAAATTCCAGAAGTCTCTACGATTTCCACGAGAAGATGGTAAAATCTTCTACTTTATTTTTTTTCCCATTCCGCATTGCGAAGTCATCCTACAAGATTAAACGCATTTCATGTCGTGCAAAAGTATAGTCAAAAACATCTGTCTTCCGTCGCATTTAAATTATATATAAATTATGTTTATATAATCCTATACACAGCTAGAAATAAAAAGTAATGCCGTTTTACAGGTTTTTTTTTTAATGACGGCATTTCTTTTTTTTGGAACTATAATGGTAACGTAGTCATTTTAGTTAACTAATTTTTAATTATTTTTTACATTTTAAATCTATTTGTGATATAACTTTCGTGTATTTAATCTTTAGTTTTTAATTAATATTCATAGTCCATCATTATATTTCATACCATCTATTAATCTAGTTCAATCATTTGTTTCGTAACTCGATCTATGCATTTTTCTATTGTAAATATATTATAAATCCCTATGTAATTGTAATTCAATTGTAAATTCCTATATATATATATAATAAGCATTAAAAATAGAAATGTATCAAATGTATCAGAGTTACAATCGTTATCAATTTTGATGAATCATCAATTAATTAATCAAAAAGTGATCACATTACAAATTCCAAATGTATTTTAATTACATACATTATTAAATTAATCAAAAAGATTCTGAAAACCTTTTATGAAATCCGCATATATTTATTAATTAAGGATAAATAAAAAAATAGAAAATTAATTTCACCGTCTCGATTGATATTCACTTTCATACAATGTAACATTTCATTAATAATTTACATTTTCGTTAAATGCTTCGTAATTCTGAAAGAATTGTTTTTTAATAAATAAATATTTTTATTAACAAAATGTAAATTTAAAATGTGAGTGTAAATATCAATTTCATAAGAACAACAATAATTTTTTATTATATGAGTGTAATATATATAATTAATGACGAATTTCAATAATAAAAACTTAATTAATAATGATTTCACTGATCGATGTTAAAATAATCAGAAAAATAATCAATTATTCTGCCTAATATAAATTCGCTGTACTTGATCTAGAATTTATCCGTGCTAGCTAGATGCAAGCTACCGAGGCGAGCTTCTACCCTTTTCAAGGTGTATCTTGCGCACTGGGTGGCGCACATGCGCGATCATGCAGAGAAAATCGAGGTATGAGAAGAGGGCGCGGTACAACGAGAACGGGAAGGGGATGGACATCCCAGTGTGACAAGGATCGAATTTTAAAGCAATAGCGCATACATAAACTTTATAAGAAGGAGAGATTCATTCAGAAGATGTTTTAATTTTAATTTCTTGTTTTAATAAATTCTTATACACAATGTTTCGTAATTTATTATTATTTTATAATTAAAATTTGCTTGATTAGTTTAAGAAAAATTTAAATTATTTATAAAAATATTAATAATAGTTGTTTAATAATAAATCATTATGAGAATTTGATAGAATAAGAAATTGACTTTCTTCCTGGCATTCCTGACTTAAAGGATGGAGATGCAATGAGAATGCAAGCTTTCTAATAAGAATAGAGAACGTGGGAAGGAAAGGTGTGGGTAGTTTGGGAGAGGAATGGAAAGGATTTAAGAACGACAAAGATAATGATCTTAGAAGAGGAGAGGCAATTTGAATAGATTCATTTAGAACGATAATAATTAAAATTATATTATTTATGAGATTCACCCTTTATTAAAAGTGTTATCAGGAAAACTTTAAATTAAATTTATATGAGGTGAAGAAAAATTAAGATATAAATTAAAAAAATTATTTTCAAAAGAAGCTGTCAAGATTTTGAATTATCAATCGAAATACTTTAAAAATAAATAAATTACAGATATATAAATTTCTTAATTACATAAATTAAAATTTAAATATTAAAGAAATGTTCTCGACATTTATTTAAATAATTTTTATTGAGACAATAAACAATCTCCTTTTTTTCTTTCTCTTTTGTACATACAATCTTATATGCTTTTACAAACTCCTATGGTAAATTACATACTTTCTCGATATAAAAATTGTTTATATATTATCAAAATATATAAACATAATATGAAGAAGAAAGTCTGTATATATACACATATACATATGTTTGTATATTTCATTTTTTATATAAAAATTATTTCTTTTTTGAATATATATATATATATATATACAAAAGTTTGTATATTTACATATTTACAACATTTCTACACATATTTAAAAAGATAGAAAATTATCTATTCTCTATATTATCTGTCACATCTTTCTTTTTTTATCCATCACTTTTTCTATTACCCATATTTATACCATTGTCCTTGTTGAACCCTAACACTCCTTTACCTTATTTTTCTTTTCCCTCCTTTCTTTTTTCCTGTTCTCTGTTTATCCCCATCTCTATTAAGTACAATTCTTTGTATAAAAAAAACCTATTTTTGGTTTAGTATTATTTAAACGCAGATTTTCTAAAAAAATACACATTATATACATAAATACGTTATCTGTTTGCATTTGTCAGACATGAAGTCAAATTATTTTATTAGAATATAGAAGTTATATGAGAAATTTGCCGTTGTGTATAGCCACCCCTGATATAAAATAAGAGAAAGAGAGATAAAGAGAGGGTGTGTGTGTGAGAGAGAGAGAGAGAGAGAGAGAGAGAGAGACAAAAAGGGTAAAGTGTTAGGGTTCGACGAGGACAATGATATAAATAAAAAAAGGGGTGAAAAAACGAGGGATGAAAAAGAAAGGAGAAATGTCGCTAGAAAAGGAGTTGTATTCTTGTTACTCTGTATAAATGAATACAAGATACTCCTGCGCCATATAAAACGTAACTTGAGAGACGCGCATAGATACGGCGGCATTTCTTCGGGAAAACGATGCAAACCGGAGATACCGCCCGTGAGTTCGGAGGTATTGTCGGTACAGCGAAGTCGACAAGGAGGATAAAACACTTGATGTGATGAAGTAGGATGGAGATACGCGATGGAGGGCGGTGGTAACACCTAGTTGAGTAGACGAGGACGGTGATATCGTCAGGTCTGGTGGGGTGGAGAAAGACGGAGGGATCGTCACAATAGTGAAGTTGACAAGAAGGGGAATACTACCGATGCTATGAACTGGATAGGGACGGAAGTACCGCCGAGACAAGGTCGGCGATACCATCGGCATGATGGAGAGGACCGAGATAGGAGTATCGCCGGCGCACTGCCGTCGACGAGGACGCGACTAGAGCGATACGGGAGAAGGCTAAAGGGCGAGAGGAGGAGGGCAAAGAGATGGGGTGGCCACGTCTGGCTAGCTAGCGAGACACCACTCCCCACTCGGTCTGGCCGCTCTCTCCTCTAGCCTCTTCTCTTTCTCTCACTCCTCTTTCAGTGTTCGTTCGAGCGCGGCCCGGTACGGTTCTGTTCTGTTACCCCGTCATGTCAGAGGGTCCGCTTTCGTGATGGGAGCTCACTGCCGCGGTAATATCGGTGGGTGCCATCGGTAGCCGATTCCCAACGCCGATATACCATTCTCAGTGTTATCCGTGTGGCTTGTCTTTCCGGGGGTGCGAGCGGGCGTGCGTAAAGAGAGGGGTGTAAAGAGCAGGGCGGGAGTGCGTGAGTGCAGGGGAGGACAGGGCAGTGACACACAGACAAAAATACTCCAAGGCCAATTTGATTGGGGATACGATGTCGAAGACTTGATTAGAAAACGAAATTAGTCAGTGTAAGGAAGTTGAGGGAAAAATTAGCTGGTAGAAAATTGCAGCTCGATGGTATTATCGTTATTGCCCGCGACTGGGGTAGTTCCGAGACGTCATCGTCCTTCTTTCAGCAAAAACAAACACGCCTGCATCGCATGCGGAAGATTGGATTCGTTTACGCTTTTCGCACGTTAGAGGTGAATATCGGTTTGCAATTGATAGTAGTCAATGTTGTAATGATGTAATAGAAAGTAAAATTTATGCAAGGGAAATGTAATAAATGAAAGAAGATAGTCTTTTAGAAATCTGATTATTTATCTCGAGGCTCGAAAAAAAAAAAGAAATCTGTTTTTGCTTCTCGTCCTTTTTCTCGAAGGGGAAGTAAATTTTTAGAATTTCCATCCCCCGGAAACGAGTCGCGAGTTAAGATAACGCCGCGGGAAGATCGCCCCGAGTCAGTCCGAATGAAGAACGAGATTTTTCCACGCGGAGTTTTATTCCCGAAGAGACGGCAAGTAACTTGCTGAAAGAAAGTTACCGCGTCAAGTTCCAGCCGCATACAACTTTTGACGTACAACTCTGACAATATGTCTGGGAACTACTCGGTGCGCTGCGAACCGGGCCTAGTGATACCGCTCTGGCGTCCGGAGAACAACTTGCATCTAATCGACATCATCTTCCGGGGTCTGGTGTACTTTTTTTTGCTGTTATATCTGTTCATCGGCGTGTCGATCATTAGCGACCGTTTTATGGCTGCCATCGAGGTGATCACGTCCAAGGAGAAAGAATTGGTGGTGCGTCGTCATGGGAGGGAGCCGCAGATCATCGTGGTGCGAGTGTGGAATGAAACGGTAGCCAATCTGACTTTAATGGCGCTCGGCAGTAGTGCTCCTGAGATCTTGCTGTCCATTATTGAGATTTGGGCGAAGAACTTTCAAGCGGGTGAGCTGGGCCCGGGCACGATCGTTGGCTCCGCCGCTTACAATCTCTTTGTTATCATTTCCTTATGCGTCTTTGTGATTCCCAATGGTGAGACCCGGAAGATAAAACATCTGCGCGTTTTCTTCGTCACCGCCACTTGGAGCATCTTCGCCTACGTATGGCTCTACGTTATCCTGGCGGTTTCCAGTCCCGGTGTACTGGAGATCTGGGAAGGCATCTTGACTTTCGCCTTCTTCCCAGCCACAGTATTGACGGCTTACGTTGCTGATCGACGATTGTTGATTTACAAGTATCTGCACAAAGGTTACCGAATGAACAAGCGAGGTGTAATCGTGCAGGCGGAGGCTGGAGATTCCGAGATGGGGGTGGAGCTGGATATCAAGCCTCAGCAAGATGGTTTTCATGGCATGGTAGACCGCTTAGCCGACGGCGATTCCCCCGAAGCGAGAGAGTTCGAACAAACTCGGCGAGATTACATCAATACGTTAAAGGAATTGCGTAAAAAGTACCCTACTTTGGCTTTGGAACAATTGGAAGTCATGGCTCATGAGGAAGTGTTGGGAAAAGGTCCTAAGAGCAGGGCCTTTTATAGGGTGCAGGCTACGAGGAAGATGGTAGGCGCGGGCAACCTCAGTAGGAAGATCAGCGAAAGAGCGCAGAGCGACCTTAGCGAGGTCAAGGCCGAGTTGCAGAAAGCTGAAGCGGAGAGTATCGATATCGAACATGTCAACGCCATGAGAGTATTTTTCGAACCTGGTCATTATACTGTGATGGAGAACGTTGGGACTTTTGAAGTGGGCGTTTCCAGGGCTGGAGGTGATCTCAGCAGACCCTGCACTGTAGATTACTGCACCGAAGATGGCTCCGCTGAAGCGGGATCTGATTATGTGAGTGCTAAGGGCACTCTAACTTTTGAGCCTGGCGAGACCATGAAGACTATCAAGCTTTCAGTTATCGATGACGAGTTGTTCGAGGAGGATGAACATTTTTATGTGAGGTTAGTGATAATCATTTTTTTTTTGCGTACATTTATGATGATAGAATATATAAAATGTTAGAGAAATTCGAACAATTTTAGCAAAGAGATATTAAGGTCGTTATTTTAAGGTATGTTAAATGCTGGAAATGAGGAAAATAATAAAAATAAAATGTCATTCCAGTTAGTATTATCAATAAAAATGGAGATATACAATGAATTGTGCAAAGATAAAAATAAAAAACAGTTTAATATTATTGTTAATTTGATGTATTATTCATATAATTACTGAAAATTACATTGTATTAAATAAAATTTAAATTACAAAGTTTATAATTTATACGAAGCTATTATATTATTTTAGATTCGTATAAGACTTAATGATGCTAATAATTAAAAAATTATATCATTCTGACACTTCTTGCATTTTTCATTATCAAAAAGATATAGCTTAAAATTGTTATAAATTGCTTTATTAAAGTTATCAGAACGGTCAGGATATTGATATCAGTTAAAAAAAAAAAGATAAGAATAGCGAATGAGAGCCAATGTCGGAACGCAGTGTTTATATATTTATTGTTAAAATTTTTCACAAGTATCGTAACCGCAATTATAATCATGCAATTGTGATTGCGATACTTATGTAAGATTTTAATAATAATCTCTAACTGTGTTCTGATAACCGCTTTCGCTTTTATTGTTTATTTTTATCTATTTTTTGTTCAACATGAGATATTTATGAAATGGTATACTTTTTAAATTGATTTTTTATTTCTATCGACATTATTTTTACCAAAGGTTCATTGTTTTATATCACATTTCTGCGAAATATTTCGAAAGTATTAACTTTAATATTTGAATAACTATATTTTATATCAATAAAAAAATTACAATTTTCTACAATAGAGTCTACCTGAAATTAAATAAAGAATAAGAGAGATTTAATTTTACACATCTACTTATCTGATCCATCGAAATTTAATTTGTGGTGAATCCTATATTTTTCCAGTTATTCTTTCTTCCTTTTTCATATA
>Ga0157363_1005749_pt1 | contig 11604 bp, 8 predicted proteins | sample AttsexASBM1_FD_111477 | JGI IMG/M metagenome (GOLD analysis project Ga0157363, IMG submission 111477) | Fungus gardens microbial communities from leaf cutter ant in Ribeirão Preto, State of São Paulo, Brazil - Atta sexdens ASBM1 | ecosystem: Host-associated > Fungi > Mycelium > Unclassified ...
ATATACGTGTAAATGTACATTAACATTATATGTTACCAAATATCAATTCACATAGCTTCCTATTCCGATAACACTTCAGTATATATGTATTCTGCGATTATTATTTTGAAAATTGAAAGTGATGAATAGACATATACACACATATATATATATATATGTATTTATATATGTATATAAGATAATTAATATGTGTACAAAATATTACTATATTACAATGCAATATATTATCAATGTATGATTTTATTATACATACAACAAAGTCATATAAATATATTTGCGATAATACATTGCATAATATATAATGTAAAATAAAAGATTGATAAAAGCATTTTGATATATATAAAAAAAATACTTATATTATCTTCTTAATATTCTTCTTCTTAACTCTTATTCTCAATTATAATTATTTTTTAATAACATATATTTTATATAATTTTTATTAATATAATCTTGAGTAATAATTTACATGCGCAAAAGTGTGGTATGTGAAGAAAAATATATTAATTAACTATGGAATGAATGACAATTTAAAATATTTTATATAATTTTAAACATATTCTCGTCTTCAGAAAGAGAGAGAGAGAGAGAGAGAGAGAGAGAGAGAGAGAGGAGGCTGCTATTTACGAGAGGATTAAATATTAATATTTACGCGCGTTATATAGCCGAGAATGGAAATTCTATTATTATTATTCACCGGCGTACATTTCACTGCCGCGTTCCGCATTACGCTCGATTGATTTAACATCGGGACTGCAATGCGATCGCGTTGCAAGGATGCACGCAAAAACACGTCACAAAAAGCAGCTCGTAAAGAAAAGGGCGCCTCCGCAAAATCTGCATATCATGGGCACGACTGTTTCGGATTAAAAAGTACCGCGCTTTTTTGTCGCTTTTTTTTTTTTCATCGTCGCCGTTATTATTATTTTCAATCTCTCCAACGATGTCAGGGGTACGCGTATGTACAACGCGCGAGTCGTATATACATACGCTCCCTTTCCTCACGAAATAGAAAGGGTGCGACGACCATTGCTCGGCGGCCGTCGAGAATGAGAAGAGAAAAAATATATATACATATACGTAGTGGTAGTATACATATATCGTAACCTCTCGTTCTCCGAGCGCGCCTGAATGCAAAGCGACGGATGTTCTACGTGCGCGTGCACATTTTTTTACCCTCTCCTTCGGAGGCCTCCCCCGAAAACTTTTTTCTCGATTCTATCTCGCGGCTACCGCGTGACAGGATTGTTGAAATGGCCTGAGCATTGTTCCGCGTCTCGCGTCGCAAGGACGAGGGTGCCGGCTGTGACGGAGCCTACTGTCCGATTCCGACATGTGGCAAATGAAAAGAACCGAGCAACGGAGAACGAAAAACAAATCGATTTTTCGTGCGAGAGCCGCATTGTCTTCATACGGAACCCTTCGATGCGACATACTCGCGTACGTCAAATGCATATTAATATCTACGAATTTCTACACTGAGAAAAAAATATAGTCAATTTTAATAAATATTTGATTCGATACTGCCAATTAAATATTTACTTACAGTAAATAAATATTTGTTTAGTAAAAAAAATGATTGTTAAATCAACTTAACATTTCTTGTCTCAAATAAATATATCTTTATATTTAATAAATATTTAGTTGGCAAGTATTCAACTAAATATTTATTAAAATTGACTATATTTTTTTTCGGTGTATTAATATTTAGAATTTTTTGTAATATTTTTTTAAATTACTGTATACACGGGAAAAAATTAATTGGGCGGTACAGCAAATTTATAATTTACTGCGCGAATTCAACATTTATATGTTATGATAACTAAGAAAATTTGATGGTTTAACAAATCGCTAATGTTCGGCTGTCAAATGTTTGCTATTTTAACATAGAAAATTGACTGTCTGTATATTACGACTGTAGATTTGCTGAATCAATTTTCAGCTTCCGTGTCCTTCCGTGTATTTAATAAAAAGTATAAATATAAATTTCGCACAATATAATTACGTGTATGTTAATTATTATTGAAGATTTCATTGTTAAAATAATAAAACTAAAAAAGAAAATACTCAATTTATTCAATAAATTTTTATTTAAAAAATTTACAAGTTGTGAACAGAACATTTAAATAATTGTATATTTTTTTCAGCTATACGTACAAGCTTTTTGAGGAATTTGAGTAAATCTATTTTCAAAACATTTTTACATCAACTAAGTTTAAGTTTTTCTAAATAAAGATTATTATAAAATATAAGTCTAAATAAAGATTAAAATCTGTAACAGATCTTGACATATTTTGAAGTTATTCCCCAATAAAGAAATTTAAAAATTTTCAATTCATTCTTATATTATTTTGATTAATATTAAAAAGATTATTTTTTGACAAATATTCTTCTTTCTTTGCCTCTAATACATAAAGTTAATCGGATACACGAAGTCGAATGAAGTTCTTCTGAGATAAACTTACATAAGTTCTCGCTATTGCGTGCAAGTTGCTTCATCTTCCTAGCGCTCTATGTAGTTTCCTAGCGAATCTTTACATCCATTGATCGTTTATGCGAACATATAGCCTGAAGCTTCTTCGATGACTGAGTGTCCTATATCCCATAATCGAATAAAATTCATGTTATGATCCACGAGCAGCGCGAGAGCCTTCGCGATTATGCCGTCGAGGTATCTTACATACATACGAAGTCTTGCGTTCTAACGTACAGCAAGATAAACGCGGAGGTGATTTCATTCCGAGTGCGGAGCACCGATAAAAGGCCTTCCTCTTGCCTGCAGGTGCTGAGGGATAATAAGCACCGCCACTCTCGCGGGGATACCTCACACGCCTTGAAGGAAGATTTTTTCGCGCTTTGCCGACCGACGATTCCAACTTTCTCCTCACACGACAAGTACCGAAACACAGGTTGCGGTACTTAAATCCGTGACTTTATTTTTTTCAATTTCTTCGCGCACTGCGTGCACCTCGTGATTTCTGCGCGTTAACCATCTTCATTCGACATATAAGCATTAAGAAGGAGTAATATCACGCGATTTTCAGATCGCATATACGAGCCGCGGGCATGATATCTGACGAATTATACTGAGCAGTTTGTGAAACGTTTACGTTCTGATCGTTTAAGGTGAGAAGACATCTACTTACTCGACAATCACCGAATCGAAAATCTTCATCGCACCTACACACACACACACACACACACATACACACACACACACACACACACACACACATATATATAATACAAAAGAAGAAAAAGAGAAAATAAAGCATTCGAGAAGTGCAAGCGTCAAAAGAATCGACAAGCCGGCTCGAGCGAGAAGATACCTACGTCGTATCTCATGTGTGAAAGATCTCGTACCTATCGAGACGAAGCAGAAAAGTCCGCGTATTTTCTTCTTAATCATACACACGGCCACTTTATGCAAGAATACGTTCATCTTGGGACGTGGATTTTTGCAATGGTTTATCTCTAGACGAGCGAGATGCCGCGTATATTTATATACCGTGGCCGATGTATATTTATATGCAGGGCCAGGGGCGTAACGTACGTCGGTATTCCCGGAAAAGCCGCTTCATGGAAGCCCAATGACCGTTCCGTTCTCGAAGAGTAGTACGCGAGATGTTATTCTGCATTTCTCCTCACTGAACGCGAATGGCACTACGCGACGCCGGAATTATGACTTTGTATAACCGCGTGCAAGTCCGTTAAATTGCTGGGCAAGATGTCCGCCGTAAATTTGAACGATCGTTAATTCGGATACATTATTGCCGTGGCAGGGCTCGCATCTTGACGGTATCAGACGCAATAATCCCGCATCGTCAATATTTTATTGCGGTAAATACGTCACGACGTTTATCGCTCTTCCAAGTGTTCCGGAACGCGTGCGTCGCAATGGCGTAGAAATTTCGATGATTAGATGCTTAAAGATTCGTCGAGTAGGTATTTCGTGCCGAGATAAGAACGTCTTGGAGATAGGCACGCAGGAAATATCTCTATTCCCGATTTAATTTTAGATAATTTTAACTCGTACTTATTATTGATAGGTGTGTTTTATGATATTAACATTCTTGCGGCGTTTGATCATTGCATGCACTAAAATGGATCTTCTCAAATTCTTTGAATAGCTTGATTTCACAGTAACGAAGAGTCTTTCACGATGTTGAAAGTCTAGAATTAGAAATCTCAAGATGACATGCGTAAATGGACACATTAAGAGATGTGCGTTCAATGTATTTGACAGCTTCGCTTATTCACAACGGGTACGAGGATGAAGGCACGAATATGCAAGGCGAGCGTATTCGAGAGTGTGTAAATAACGATGACAAAACAGGATCACAAGTACCGCTTTGCATAGGTATACGAAATGAGAAAACATCATATTGTGCCATGCGTAAATCATCGACGAAGTAAATAAAGCTTTATGGTTATTTTGCTTCGTTAAATCCATCGTCAACATACTTTCTTGAATCTTTGAAAAAATTCAGCCTTTTGTTTTAATTACGTAAAAAAAATTTAAGTATGTTAAAAGGCGGATGGCTCGCTGGCAAGAGATATCCTGAATTTTATTACTGCATTTAGCTGCTATTAAATGCCACACGTGTGTACTGTTTAATTATGAATATGATGAACATGTGAAATAATTACCCACACAGTACACTTAATTATCTGAGCGACATCCTGCAGAGAAGGTCCTTAAGGATTTGAAGACGTAAACATCTTCAAATATCTTCTGGACATCCCTTGGAAGAGTTGGAAGTCTATGATATGAGTGAAGAAAGTTTATACTTCGTACACACTGTTAAGATTTAGGCCAATCCTTTTCGCATAAATTTTTAGGTAAAATAAATTTGCAATATTAACATCCAAAAAAAAAATATTCTTTTCTGTCGATAAGCGAGGAATTCCTCTAAGAAACAATTTTACATGAATCAAGCGCGTGTATTTATAACAAGTATCAAAACTCGATTCCTCTAAGAAAATTCTATTATAATAACTCGAATAGTCTTTTGAAATAAGAGAATATACAAGATATTAGCGGCACACTTATTTGTTAGAAGAAGTTTGTCATTTACGTGCTATCATAGCGTGCCTATCAGTACATGCAAGACATTCTTCTAGCATTAAGAAAATTGCAACTTTAAATCCAATACCTTATGATTACACGAAATTTCTTTTTATAGAGTATTTTCTTGAGTATATAAATGGAAAATCCTCCGACTTTAATACGGAACCCTATTCCTTTTTCAATGAAATAAAGAATTCGTAAATGTAATTACACAACAAATAGAGATTAAATATCTTTAACGATCAAACTGGATCTTGAGTATTAATTCGGTGAATTTATATACATAATATATATATATATATATATACGTTGAAACACAAACCCGACTGAACTACAGTAGCATATAATATCACAAATAAAATTGACTAGAAATATAACAATTTGCTCATAGGCATCTTAAAGAGATGCCTAATAATGCTGAATAACATCATATTAAAATGTGTAAAATAATTTTATTCTCCAAAATAAATTTCTTCTCCGTTATATGATATTAAGGGGCGTTTATCGATTATCAATATTTTTCCGATTACTCCATAGACAGATTTGTACATTATTTTTACACAGACGTGCGTTTTTTTCAGACAGAGGACATATTCAATATTTGACATTTAATAACGACGGATGCTCGCGTTCGCACAGCATCGGTCGGCCGCAGCAGTGCGACGGCGCGACACGGCGGTGTAATAACTAGGAAACGGGCATGGCGATGCCGATTACGCCCGAAATTGCCTGCAAACATTTAATATCGGTCGCGTCGGCATGATCGCGGTGAAAGCACGTCAACCCGCGGCTTACGAAAATTGACGATCCTGGAAGCGACAGTGACAGGATCGACGTGTTGCAAACGCTCGTATACGCTGATACCATCCCGGTCCCGGGCCGGCCGAGTATACACACTCGAAACACGAGGTTGTGTATTTCAGCACGATATTACACCTACACGGACGTACACAAGCTGGAGGATGGGGAGGATGAAAGGGGACCATCCCCGGGGAGGAGGGGGAGGGCAACGCGGCGTAATCACCGATGATTGCCCTTTATTACGCCACGGTCAAAGCACGGCCCGGAATCCGGTCCACTCGGCTGGCTCACAAGGAACGATGATTCGCCGCGATGCGCTGGACCGCGCGCGGCCACGACGAGAGACGAGGAGCCGTATCGCCGTGTGTGTGTGTGTGTGTGTGTGTGTGTGTGTGTGTGTGTGCGAATCCACGAAGGCGAGAGCGAGAACGAACGTACGCCTCGCCGAAATCGACCAGGGACACGCGAACCACTCGTTCAGCCCGCGATTACGCGGTCGATCGCTTCGAGGAAGCGGGCGTTTCTCGGGGCGCGAGGTAAACGACTGCCTCGTTATGCCGCCGGAAATGGCGGATAATTAGTCCCGTAATGAAGCATGTCAATGTACGCGATCGTTGCCGGTTACGATCATTTTCGATCCGCTGATCTTCACTCCATTAAATGTGGATCTGGACCGAATCATCTTCATCTTCTACGCACAGCTTATCTATTTTCATTATTAAACCTTGTTTGTATGTTGAAAAAACGTGTATAACGTTATTTATTTGTTATTTTAAATTGAGAGAAATCTGAAAGCTGTAATTTTTTTCAATTAAAGTAGCAGATATGTCCACGGGATTCCTTTTCATCATTGTCTTCCATTTGCTCCACCATAAGATTTCCAGTATATTTTTTCAAAAATTTATATTTTTCGTGACGCGAACACTCGTGGATTAAGATGGGCCAGGAGTTCTCGTCGAGAGAGCTCACGAGTTTTACATACGTGAGTAAAACGCTACACGATTTCGTCGGCTAAAACGCCTGATGCCTCGACGAAATCGACGCGATGCACGCGAATGCCTCGTCGAGAGCCATGCCTCGGGTCATGCGTTCCTGCGAATCGCATCAGGAAACACGAAATTCACCGTTCTACCGAATATAGCAGGCAGTATGTATTGCATCGTTGTGTTTCCACTGCTAAATACATACACTGTTAAAGAAATGTTCTTAAATTTCATTAAATTTTAAGTTATACAATTATTTCATGACATTTCATGACACTTAATTTCATGACATTACATTAAATTTAATGTATTTATAACTAAAAAGTATGTGTCTGTGCACATGTACATACAATTTAATATATTTTCCATGAAAATTTATGAAATTTAATGTACGTTACACACAAGTAATTACTGCAACTTAATTTTCAGTTAAATCATTCATTACTTTTAATTTCGTTCATAACCAAATTCACTTCATTTACGTAAAGGAAACTCGTTACATTTCTAACAGTAGAGCTTTCAATACATATAATTAAAATTAATATAATTAAAATCAAACGCATTTCCTAACTAAAAATGTAATAAAATTTACTTTAAAAAGTAACAGATATATATTTCAAAATTATTTACATGATGTTTTTCTGAATCGCAGCAAGAAATATGAGAGCGATAGAAAATAAATCTGGATCTGGAGGATTTGATGTCGACTGGTAGCATCGTTCAGTTTTGTTTGAATATCAACAGAATTTTCTGATGAACGAAAATCACGTTTCACATAAGATTATTAATAATACTTGTACGCTTTGAAACATGAGCGACGACAATCCCTGCTCCTACAACCTCTCGTTGTCAGAATGAATCATTCGTGAGGAAACGGGGGCAGAAAATGGCCGAAGTTATGGCAACAATATCACGGTCCTTGCACGGAAACGGCCTGGAAACTTGCCAGCCTAGTCCATCTGTGTACGATTTCACTTGTTGCAATGGTACCATCGAGAAGCATATCCATGCATATACGCCTCACTCGGCAGCGCATCTCCGATTCGCGTGCTATTCATTTTCGAGCCTTATTGCAGATACGTCAGAACAAGAGTTGAGCAATTATTCTGTCATTTATAACCAGAAAAAATTACATTTTGATTCTAATTATATATAAGTTTAAATTCACACGCACACCACATTTCAACTTCAGATGCATTTTAATTTTCTCGTGTAGAAGGAAATATTTATTTTACTTTCCATCACAAGTAAATTAAAAAATAAAAAAGGTTCACTGAGTGATATAAATCGACCAATATTTCGATAATTGTATACAAGCATTTTTTTAATTTTTATGATAGATCTGTGCTATAAATAATGTGTGTGATATTTTAAAAAACCCTGATATTAATTTATGATTTTATTTTATAAAAAATTTAAATATTTTAAAGCTAGTTACGATATATTTAATATATAAAGATTGATTTTATTGAAATATATAAATTTTTGTTTGTTCTTAAAGCGCGCCATTCACTCTTTCTCTTCATATTTTCTTAAATATCAAATTCTAATGAATTAAAATTTCATATTATTTTTTATGACAAATAACAGCAATTAATCGTTTAATTAATTATATACCTAAGACTGCGATTATTTTGACACAAATATCGCCTTAAGAGACATACAAGGCGACAGGGACAGAAAACTGGACTGGTTTATGACATATTCTGCAATGATTGGAGATGAAAGAGGAATAGGATTCTGTTATCGGGATTACTTTATCAATCGCTCGGCTACATAAGACGGAAATGCGCCGGATGTGGACAGGAGCTACAGTAATGAAGGAGCCTGCGTTTCTGGCCGGTGCAGAATATAATCGAAAGAGGAAGAGTCGCCGAGGAAGTCGGATAAAGGGAGCGAGAGGAAAGGAGTGTATTCTGAGAGGGAGGAGGATTGAGGGCGAGGAAGAGAACAGAGACGAACGGTGAGGCATGCCTAGCCCGCCTTGTGCTCGCTACTCTCCTGAGTCAGGTTCAACGACACGCCTCGCCTTCTTCGTAGTAAACAACCTGGCGTAGACTCACTCGTTGCCTTCTAGCACGAGCACAGTGGTTCCCAAACAATTTCCTTTAATTTCGGTAAAGCCGATCCAAATGTAGAAAACGTTAAAAAAGAAAGCTAGCTGATCTGATTAAATCAAGATCGTATACCTAACCATCTTGTAATTTCCAAACTAATTTATCGCAAACGATCTGTCTTGACACCAAGATGGAACGTCAATCGTAGATACGTTTGAAGGAAAGTCAACAATGAAATCAAGATACATCAACAAATTGAGAATATTTTTATAAATATCTTGATTTATCTCAATTGATTATACATATATAATTCCGAAATACGACATGAACATATAGAAATATATAATAAGTCCGTAACATTTACAGCGTGTAATTTGCAAAGACTTTATCAGATTGTAAAAATAATTATTTTTTTGTTCGTACTGAATAATTCAATGTGAAAACCTTGAACGAGATAGACAAGACAGGTCTTTACCATACAAAAGAATAAGATGCATATATTCTATTCTATGTAGCGACATTCCCTATATACTCCGTTATTTCGTAATAAACGATGAGACGCCTATGTCGGACAAGACTTGGCCTTTGCCTCGATATCTTCGCAGAACACACCCTTTTCAACTTATCGCTACTTGGTCATCTTCCCAACTTAAAATACAACAAAGTTGTCCCAATCTTGTCCATGCTAATGACTCCTTTCCTTAATTGGCTGCCAAGCGCATATATAGTTCGTACACGATACACCTTATCACCGATTGCTCGCATGCACGAATTCGTGGTGCAAATGAGGCATGCGTTCTCTTCGACAAAATTAAATACGACAGAAGCCGCGATGCATAATATAAAAAAATCCTTTATTCGATTATTTTTCATTATTTAGCATGGAAATTAAGCGGTTCGACTTTGTGTCGACGAGAAAAAAAAATACAACAAGAACAATTCTAGAAAGCGAAGGCTTAGGTTCCAAGTAGGTGGAAGGGAAGTTGTACTACGTCATAGTAAGAGGTATCGAGGATCGTAATGACTAAATTGCGGACTTCCAGTGCGCGTGCACTTTTGCGCCGGCGCTTTCATGCCGAGCCGGCATTTTCGAGCAGAAATATTCGCGCGCGATACGGTTCATGTCGAAATCCATTCGTTTGTTATGCCAACCTGTTAGCGTTGGCCGCGCGCTGCTTGTTCCATCGTATGCGATTCCACGGCTTTGCGCGAAGGTCCCTCGCGAACGCATAATAAACGCAACCTAGAACGGGCATATCGCGTGTACGCTCGCAAGATGCATATAATGCTAGCGTCGAGCAACTAATTGTAACGCTTGTACGGCCTGCACGAATGCGATACAACGAAATATTTTAACGAGCCATGCGCAGACAAACATTGTATACAGACAAACTATACATATAGTATGTAGACAAGCTATAGATGTTATTTTTTAAAAAATCTCGTTAATATTTCAACCTTTATAAAAAAAGAGATATAATTATTGCTCATCTTAAAAATATTTAAATTGTTTTACATTAGAACCGCAGATTTAAATTGACCCAATCGCGATTCAAGGAAAATTCTGGGTCTTTACGAGAGAGGCTTGTCGTCATAAAAGTAAAATTATTTGTAATTAATTAAAATTATTTATGAAAAGTCACAAAAATCTAAAGCTCCATGTGCAAATCCAAATTAAATGAAAAAGAAAAATTATCAAATGTAAAAAATGGCACAGACGCGGTTCTAATGTTAAAAATAAAATGTGCACGCGTATGATTGTAATCGTTTTGCTGATTTTTCTTTTTTAAACAAAATGTCGCAAATGAGTGTAAAACTTGCAACGTTTACATAATTATTTGTCATTTTTGGAAATCTTTATTTAAATTAATTTTTGAATTTAAATTAATCTTTGAATAATATACTACTGCAGAAGAAAACAAAAACGCGATACACACGTAAAAAGATATTTTAATTAAAAAGTCGTGATTTTTATTTTTTAGAATTTGTCCCAGGGCAAAAAATTTTTTTTCTCCATCATGATTACTTATTATTATAACAAAAGGCTCGGTCAAAATTTTATTTTTAATTATAACTTAATCGTAAAAATATTAAAGACTTGTTTTTAAAAATTATTTTAGTTTAATTAAAAAATTCTTTTTCTCCGTCATGATTATTTATTATTACAACAAAAGGCTCAGTCAAAATTTTATTTTTAATTATAATTTAATCGTAAAAATATCAAAGACGTGTTCTCTAAAATTATTTTAGTTTAATTAAGCGCGTAATTAATGATCGTGTGCAATTGCCGAGGAATTTTTCTAACAAAGGTCATTCATGGAATCCAATGTTGGGTTATTTCTCACAGCGATGGATCCTTCGTACGAGATGACAAAAGCGCAGTATGATTCTGGGGGTCGATTGTGTGAACTTAATTAGAATTTATGAAGAGCACAAGCCAGTGACCAACACCGTGCCACGGCACAAACACAACGATATCATTTATGCAGAAGCAGGACGTACCACGGAGTGCAATTAATATAAATGATGGATTATTACCCGGGCTCTCGAGTATGCCGGATGCGTACATGCATATCCTACAGAACATATAAATAAACACGTCTGCTTAACCAAAATAATTTTCTCCTAAATTATTGTTGCGTATGTCAAAGTAGATGTTCGTATCGTCAATCAATTTACTATTCAGCAAATAAAA
>Ga0157363_1005750_pt1 | contig 11603 bp, 4 predicted proteins | sample AttsexASBM1_FD_111477 | JGI IMG/M metagenome (GOLD analysis project Ga0157363, IMG submission 111477) | Fungus gardens microbial communities from leaf cutter ant in Ribeirão Preto, State of São Paulo, Brazil - Atta sexdens ASBM1 | ecosystem: Host-associated > Fungi > Mycelium > Unclassified ...
GCTGAAGTCGGTTATAGTACGTAAGAGAGGATTGAGAGGCGGTCGATGCTCCGTTAATTTTATAATAGATGACACGTAGACATAAACGAGCGTTGTCATTCATAAAGTCATAAAAAATACACAGTAGTTGAGTGCATCGTGGGTGCGTTTGTGATCACTAGTGGTGATGACGTGTTGCTTTCGCGATTGCTGAAAAGCGTACCAGAAAGTGCATGTTGCTCTCTTCGAAGTTCGATTGGTCCGAAGACAGCTGGGAGAAAGTTCTTGAAGGGGGATGCTCCGAAACAGTGTATAAGTGTGCTCGTATAAGGTACGCTCTATTTTCTACTACAACGATTTATTAAATCCAGGCGAATGCGGAAATAGCAACGGAATGTTTAGAAATTCTTGCTTCATTATTTGTTGATTTTTTTCATGAAGGAGATCTTTATGATGAAGACAGAGAAATGTTTGAAAGGCATTGTGAGTGTGCTTTAATTTAGAAATTGTGAAGAGATTTTTTTCTTTAATTAATGGTCGTATAACTTGTCAAAAGGAAAAGTGACAATTGCATATTTTAAACAAAATGATTTACTTCAGACTTGGGGAGGGGAGCGGGAGGGAGGGGGGATTTCCTTTTATAATCATAGACAAGGTTTCTCTGTTTATTAACAAGGTTTCTTTAATGAGCAAATCGAATTTTAAATTACAACAGAATTACAAATAGAATTAAGTAAATAAATTTATATTAACAAATTTAATTTTGCTCCGAATATAATAAATGGAATTTAGTTAATTTGCGATAATAAGTACGTGAAATTGGTTAATAAAAAGAATTATATAAAATATTACATCAAAAAAATTTACTATAAAATTAGAAACATACTCATTGTAGATGTAAAATTGCATTATTGTATAATATCAGCATTGTCGACAACATTTATTGTAAACGGAAGCATGAGCCATTGTGTTGCTGTCAAGGACGATAATCCATGATGCTGTGTTGACTCAGATCCATTCACAATGCTTTATGAACAAAAATACTTTATGAACAAAATTTCTACGAAACAATTTTGTGATTAAGATTTTGTTATAATGTAATTAGATTTTTTTATATTTACACTTATTTATTTTTAAAAGTAAATAAAAAGTCTCTAAATAAACCACATAAAATAAGTAAAGATAAATGAAAAAATTTTAAGATTTATGTAATAATAATAATTATTCAAATATTTAAAAAAAATTAACAAAATTTAATACATTCGCGATTGCAGTATTATTTACGATAAATTATTTATAATAAAATTATCTACAATAAGTTTAATGTTTATCATGTTTACATAATTATTATAAATGTTATATCAATTCAAAGGTTCTTATAAATATTGACAAAAATTAAAATATTTAGAACATAGATACTTTACTTTTGTACAATTACTTTTTTACAATTATCTATCGGATTATTGCATAAGACTTCTTAGGCATATATGTGCAATATTTTCTAAAAGATAAGAAAAAATACAACAAGATTTGAAACTGTACTTATATCATAATCTTACCAAACATACGAATATATCAAATCTCTTATTAAATATGTTAAATGTTACTAAATAATAATTAACATAATATATTTATAATTTTATTTAACTGATTATTTAATAATAAATGAACGAGCGTGATTTTACCTTTTAATTGCTGTAAAGTTATGTAATTTATACTTATTCTTATTTTATTTAAAGTTGCAAAGTGATGCAATTTGATGCAACTATATTACAATAATTATCAATTGGATTTAGTCTGCAACTGTGCACGTTATAGAAGCCAAATAGTCAATAATTAATTAATGTTTGTTTGCAGTCCTGAAAACTTATTTTATCGTCTTTAAAATATTTTTTTCAAATTGCTTTAAAAATTCATACAATAAGAGAATCTAGAGAAGACAAATTTATAATTTTATATAGTGAGTGTAAAAAATATTCGTACAAGGAAATTTTTTATAAAAAAAGCGTTATTAAAAAATAAACATTAATTAGCAATTTTATTTAATGAATACATTTTATTTTTACATAAACAAATGAGCTTTGCGTGTATCTCTAATTTTAGAAGCATGTAAATTTTGACCGTCTAAACAATAAAATTTTTAATTTTCGCTTATTTTTAAGATTTTTCTATAATTAATATCATCTTTTTGATATATATAACTTGATATATATAATTAAGAGGCTACAGGCTATTTTATTCTTTATATAAATAAATTGTTAATTATTCAGCAAGAAATGACCATTAATTAGATGTCAAATCGACGTTAAATTAGTATTGAAATCATCGTATCAATATCGATTCAATATCGATTCGATGAGTCATTTCTCGCTAGATAATTCACTTTTAAAAATAAGTTTTTAAAAATATTTTAAATAAAATTGTGTTGAGAAGGGCTAAAAATTATTTTTTTTGAACGAATACTTTTTGCACTCATTGTATGTATTTTAAATAATAGTTTTAGACATAAAGATAATCTACCGCAATTATCAAAAACATATAGAAATCTTGTGTAATATTTACACTGCACTTTATTCTTTGAATGTGCAAACTCATGATTAATCTTTCGTATGGTGCGATATCTATCTTTACACGGAACGTAATTACTCGGCATGCAACTTGTACATTTCATATATTTCTTCATATTACGAAGAAATCATTTATTTACAATTCAAGAATCAACAATCAAGAATTAACAATATTCCATATCAAGAATTAACAACAAATAATTATCAAAAAAGATTGTAATATAAATTGATTGATCTAAATATATGTAATGAATGAATCTAGATACATGTGATAAATTTACATCTTCTGTATTATGTATGCTGTATTATGTATTACATTCCAACGTACATTTATTTAGCATTGATTAAAAATAATTCTTCTTATTAGATCACAGATCTTGCTCAATTGTCAGACAGAGACAATAATTCGTGACGTATATTTGATAATGGTAGATGACGTTTTCTTTAACATAGCAATTCATTATATATTATTTACTTATAATAATTAATTAAAATTTGTTTTATATGTAATAATTTATGCTGTTGTATCCATGTAATTATATTTAAACGATTTTTTATTACTACACAAATAATAATGTATTATATTAAATACTAATAAATATGTATTTTGATAGAATTATTATTTTATTATTATAAAAAAAAAAATATACAACATATACGACATTGATTATATAATTTTTTAAATATTTCAAGTTTAAAAACAGCATACTATTCATAAAATTTTAAATCTATACATTTGCCTAATTAGTATACTCCGAATATTTACGATTCAAGCAAACAATCGAGTTAGATGGCTAATTAAAATATGACACACGTGACACATGTGCAAACTACGCGTAGACATTCAATGAGTATTGCATACGATATCATGTTTTTAAGACAAAGAACTTTTAAAATATGTATTTTACAGAAATGTATAAAGATATTATTAATAGCGGCTTCAATCTAAGGCTGAAATATTATCTTGATAAAAATATTGTTATATTTGTATATGAATCATGCTGCACGATATACTTGTCAATCACGATATTATTTATCAGAGGAAACATGATTCCATCTAGTGTCTCTTCTCCCATGTGCAATACAATAAATAAAGCTATTAGTCGCACCTTACATGTTATCTCTATTGGCAATAATCGATATACTTTTTCTTCCATGAAAAAAATTAGAAAATATCTTAAGTTTATTTTTCGATAAATTAATTATACCTTGTATTGTTGTTATTATTTTTTTATTTTATAAGTAACACGTTATATTAGATAAAATAAAATTAGATAAAATAAATGTATTATAATATTTTATAATATTTTCCTAGAAAAAATAACTCAATATAAATGTAATTTACTTTATAAATCATTATTATTGAAATAGTTATTCAATGGAGCGACGCAGGTATGCTGCTTGTAAGACTGGAAAATGTTTTCTTTTTAATTTTTGAAAAATTAATCAGAAACTAAAAATTAATTAATATCTATATAGTATTCATTAATTTTCTTCAAAATATTTTTTAAATTACTTACACCATTGTTAAATCTATAGTGTCAAATTTAATCTAACGTGAATCGCTATTGCTCCTACTAAATATATTATTTTATACTAAAACAATGGATATATTTAACATTATACAGTGTCAATTTAACACTATAATATAAATATAGTGTCAAATTTAACTATCATTTTATTAAAAAAACAACAACGGTAAAAAAACAACGATGTATTTAATAGGAGTAGTGGCGACTCACATTAGGTTAAATTTGACACTATAGATTTAACAGTGAAGAATTAAATTACATATATGATCCAATCAAGCAATTATTATCATTGCTTTTAATTACTGCTTGTTTTTAATTATTCATTCGTGTCTTTTTTCTTCATTTTCTTTTCTTTTTTATGTGCTACGTCATAAAACTACTGACGGATTGTACAGAATAAAGTGAAGCTGATTGATATCGCCCATAATGAAATAATATAGTCACGCAACGTCATGCTTTTCCCTCTTTCTGTCGCATACACCATTCGCGTTCACATCTTCATGCGATAAAAGCGTAACCGGCGCACCTCTCAGCGATGTTGTCGTCCCTATGTAATTGGCCCGTAATTAAGATGGGCGCGCCTCTTTTTGCTGAATCCTCTCATGACTAAAAACATACTCGCTCTTGTTCCCAGGATTGCTTAATGGCAAGTCATTTCGGGAACTTTCAGCTACCATGCTAACTACTTAATTGCGTAAATCGTTACGCATACGTCAAATAACTGATAAATCGGTTTTTTTTTACAATAAGATTTCTGTGAAATATTAGTATTATTTAACGATATATAGATGTTGCATATAACATTCTATGTTACGAATAAATAACTTAGGATATTCATAGTCCGTTTTTATTTTAAGACCGTCTTAAGTAACATCTTAAGATGCTAATATAAATGTTTTATTGGTTTATGACATCTTAAGATTATACTTAAGATCTTAATATTTGAATATAAGATCTGACTATAAATACCGGCCTTAAAGTAACTTCAAATGCAGTTTATAACTGCGACTGCTTGTGAAATACGTCATGTGAAAACCAGTTTATAAGAAAAATTTCTGGTCTGAAAGGGTCAATTGTAAAATGAAAAACATAGCGCAGAACTTCAATATTACGTCTCTCAGCGAAATGAAGTTAGAGGTGTTCAGGATTGCGACAACACTTTCTCGTCGATGCCAAATAGCAATCATAGAGAAATTTAAAGAGTATTATTAGATATAGCCGATTATCTCGTTCCTGTTTTCTTTGTTTTAGAGTGAAAAGACATCCAGGCAGCTTCAGGTATGACGAAGTATTGGCTGAATGTGGCCCTTCTCAGGGTCATTCTACCAGTCATCTTAGCTGGATGTGAGTACCATTCACATAACTCCTTTGTTCTGTTTCTTTTTATTTATATTTTATAATCAATAAATGATTTATGAGTATGTATGACTTTAAAATAGGAACGAAAAGTAAATATAAAAAAATTATAAGATTAGTTCAATCTTGTAATCATTGTATTTGTTATTTATATTAGCTATATCAATTGGTTTGATCATTTATTTTCGCAAAAAAATATAATTATAAATATGTCAAGTATTATTATCGTAAAAGTTTCATTTTAAAATTAAAATTTTTTTTTATGTTATATATGACGTTTATTAAAGAAAACTTGCTGCGAAACTGTAAAGGAATTAAAACTAAATGCGAGTATTTACAAAGATTAGTATTTACAAAGATATTTTATTGTTTAGAACGGAAATATCTGTTATAATCATTGTCATAATAAAATAATAATTAATGATATCATACTTATAACAATTATAATTTATAATACATTAACTTCAGCTTCTTGATCGTCAGTTATAAAGCAACAAAACGAAAAAAACATGAAATGCCGATTTATCACCATTCGTAACAGAATGACGCTAGAAAGAAGAATCACATCGAAAGAATCTTGAATTGATTGCCTAATCATACTTTGCATAATCATATTCAGTATTATGCTAATAAATAGCACAGAAAATATCAACGTTTTCTCCATAATATATAACTTCCTCTGATAATTGCGTGTTTATTATTTATGTTTCGCGTATCATTTTATTTTTTTGATTTTTATATACTTGATATTAACAATGTAACAATGTCTCTTAACATATAACTTTTTTTTAATGATTACATGATTACTATTTATACTTTGCATATTATTTTATTTTGTTCTTTATTATATGTTTTAAATATTTATCAATTTTTGATAAACAATTATACATTAATCAAAATATCTATCTTTATTTGAAAACTTATTTTAAAAGATTTTAATTAATCTTTTATTTTACTTAAAAATAGAAAAGATAATTTTTATTTTATTTCTGTGACAAACAGGAAAGAATAAAAAATTTATCAGAAATGTACATGATAAACTTATATAATTAATAAACTCAATTCTAACATAAAATTTTAATATTTATATTAATAGTTATATAACATAATTATATACATAAATTTTTAAGATTCATACAAACAAGTAGATTAATTATATGTACAATATGTTTCATATTGATCCATCTATTATCGAGGAATAATGGCGTCATTGTTTATCAGTGTGTTATCAAATCACCACATGTTAGGTCACTAAGTAGCAATACATTACTATTACCATTACTATTATTGTCTCTCTTTTATTTTCTATTATTGAATAATAAATTTTGCGAAGAAAAGTCCAATTAACTATAAATCTTATTAATTATTATCAATTATACTTTTTTACGAAATACTTTATGCAATATATTTTAACTATCCAAAAAAAAAACAACAAAATGGATTGTTCGAAAAATATATAAATTGAATAATATATATAGTAAATTAATTTAAATAGACAAATTTTTCTAAACATTTAAAATAATTTAATGTTAATATATATACTTGTAACTTTCTTAATCGTTGTAATAAGAAAATAATTAAAATACATAATTATGTTTTTGCAATGTAAAATATGTAAAAGCACAAAAAATAAATAGAACAGAAGTGTATTTCCGTAAAATTCACATAGACATGGATATACGTATCCAAGTTGCTCGAAGAATATTCTAAAATTAGGAAGCAGGTGCTTGAACCCGGACGAAAGCAAAATTTCTTAGCTTTGTTCAAATAAACATTCGACTTCAACATATTAAACCATACAAACGTACTAAATGAGATTTAAGTGTTCTATAATTATAAAAAATAAAACATTCATATTCCACATAAGCTTGTTGAAATAAATTTTTTTGTCAAATATAAACACAATATGTTTAATTTATTGCAATATTTTGTAAATTTTTTATTATTCTTTGAAAAAGAATACAAACAATAAATAATGTCAAACTTGCAATATAATAATTTTCTGAGATATACAAAGACGTTATGTTATGGTTTTTATATATTATATCTTTTTACAAATAAATAATTTTAGTTAAATGTTACTTTTTACATAAACATTTAATGTATTATTAATGTAATAAAATTAATATATTTAGATATTACTTATTTTAAATAAGTAATATAGAAATTAGTCGAAGTGTTAATATTTATATAAATCAAATTATGTATATGTAAAAAAGTTGAAATCTCGCAAATAATTAACTCCTTTGTATGATTTTATATCTTACATAAAAGTTGTATAAAAAAATATTTCAAAAACATCAATGAATATTTCATTTTATTGCGTACGATTTCTCTATTTTCGGACCCACGTACAGTTTCGTGATGAGAAACCTTCCAGGCTAGGCTTGAATTATTGACTTTGAAAAAGAAATATGTAATAGTAGAAAATAATATGACTGTGAATAATGTTTTTTTGCTACGATTATTACTGCACATGTGGATCGTCCAATTTTTAAACGCAAATAATTAATGTTTTAATGCTTCCGAAATTTATTTCGAGAATTTCGTTAATATTGTTGCTATAAGATAGAAGATAATCAATCTATAAGTACAGTCCATATAAGTTTTTATATCGATTATTGATCTATAAAACAAATGTGAATACTGCATTAATATTTAAATTGAATATAATCTATCAAAAATATGATAATATTAGAGACCGTAACAGTTATAAATTAAATATTAATACAAAAAAAGAAAGAAGAGTATATTGGGTTGTCCGGAAAGTTCGTGCTGACTAACCTATATAATAAATGTATACTAAAATTTAAATTTTCTGCGTTTCAATTTTTCTTCAACTTCGGTACGAACTTTCCAGACAACCCAATATATTAGTATGTGTACAAAAATACTTATTTAAAAAAAAGATAATTGTTAAAATAATTAGCAGAATCGTGCACGTTTGACGAACTTCATTTGGCAGCTACACAATGTAGTTATTTATGTGTGTCATGCAAATATAACATGTGCCGTGAATAAAATGACTAAGCTATTATAGAGGGGACTACTGAAAATGACACTATATTTTTGTATCAACATTTAAAAAGTTCAAATAACATAAATTCTAGTATATTATAAGATATCAAAATTAGCAGATAAATATATAGATAGGTATGTTAATTTATAAAACAACGTTCAATGTAACGTCACGTTTCCGTGACGTGAAAGTAATTATCGACAGACTAATCTCCTGATTCGCATTAATTATTAGCACATATGCATATATTTAAGTTATACACCGGGTATTTATTTAATAACAGCTTCATTAAATGCATATTTCGGAAACTTTTCTGATCATATATCAACATAAACATTAAACATATTTACAAGAAATGAAATATTAAAATATCAAATTTTATTATATTTTATTATTATATTATATAGTAAACTTTGAAATTGAGAAAATTCTTTAGAATGATGTGTTATGATTAGAATAAATGGATCAATAATAAAAAGCAAAGGTCTTGACGAATAACTAGAAGGATTAAAATGTCATTCTAGAACATCCCCTTATAAATGACCTTTTCACAAACGTAGAAATAACTATTACCGCAAGTTCATATATTTTATGTGCTGTTACACATTTCATCAAGGGAAGGTCCGTAAGGGAAAGTAGATAAAGCTCTTAAAACGAAAGTAGAATAAACCACTTTATGAGCAAAATAAGTAATTGGATTGATGTAATTTCTAACAAAAGCTCCATAAATCCTTTAATATTTTTGTTGAATAAAAAGTTTATCATTATTCTTATAATTATCATTATTCTTATAATAAAAACATAATTGGTACTTTATATATCTTCTATACTTTTCCTTGTATTTTTCAGATTTATCTAAATCTCTTGTTGAAGTCTTAAAATTTCTATAATTCTTTATAGAGGAGCTAAAAGTCTGAGATATTAAAATAAAAAAGTTATATTAAAATAAAAATGAATTACAAACGTCATAAAAATGGATTTTAATTTTATAGGTACGATATGGCGACCAACGGGATTGTCGATCATTTACCTGGGACTAATGCTTTATTCTCCAATGGTCCCAATACCGACGCACAAAACCATGACAGGTCACACGGGAATATACTTAAAGACTTGTATTTGCCTAGCATTTCTTGTAGTTATAGCTCAGATCACCTTTCACATTGTCCTTTTGTCACTACCGCCGTATGGATACTTTTTACAAAACTGTAAGCAATACTCTGACCTAAATATTACGTTACCTCTATAAAAATTGGAGATTATATTCTTAAAAATACCCTTACATAATATTTTTGGACATGATAATATTCAATTAAACATAATATGAGATACAAAAACAAAATTTCAAAGAATATTTGAAAACCATAGAATTTTTAATTAGAAGTTATTTTAACTCTAAACACAAATAAACAATATATTTTTAGGCGAGTTTTTGGAGAAGCTCTTCAGACACATAGGCTTTGTCAGATTAGATAGTGCATCTGTATGGGAAGTATTTTACTGGTTGGCGCCGGAATTTATAGTTTTACCTACCGTACTTGTTGTATATTTTATGTGTCGTTTCCTTACGCAAAGACGTGCTAGCATTGAAGAGGATGAAACCGCTCTTCATCAAGAAAATAATTTGCAACGAAAAAAAACAGAGGATAGTTCCACAAAGGTAATTATATTTTCGTATTATTGTAAAAAATTCGGTAAAAAATAAAAATGTCTGCAATTTAATATAATATAAAACTTAATATAATATAAAATATTTAATTTAATATAAATATGTATAAAATGCCATTTATGATAAAATCACAATCTACAATTTAAATTCACTCTAATATAAATTACGTATCCAAGTATTTTACGCAAAATTGATATCTTATCAAAGATAATTCTCACGTTTACAATTTAGATAATTAATTTCTTGGGAAGTATCGGTATCTATGTTGTATTGGCGTCATTATGCTGTGTCGCGGCCTTGAAGCCATCGATAGAGGCAGCCTTCTATTTCCTGGTGTTTCTCGGCGCTGCTACATGCTGGGCATGCAACAAAGAACTGCGAAAGGGATTTTCCGTGATCTGCAGGATCATCATGATCATCGTGATTGTTCACATCGTTATATTACTCGCCTACCAGAACGAATGGCTGCAAGAAATTGTTCCTGTATCTAGTGCCTGGTCGCGTTACTTGGCTCTGGCTGCAGTTTATCACACCAATTGTAGCGATCCGAGAAATGTGGAATATACAGATAATGCCGATTGGTTGATTTACGGATACGCTTTGAGATTGTTCTGGCTCTACTACATCCTCGCATTGCAGTCGCAATTTCTCAGTAGAAAACCGGTGAGTTTAAATATTTATTAATTAATGTAAATAATTTTAATATATAAAAATTTAGAAATTATAAATTTATTATAATTAATTATTTAAAAAACTAGAATAGCATATGTAAAGATATTGCTAGATAATATTAGAGATTAGTATTCTTAACATATATATTTCATTACCTATAGAATTTCTAGTGCCAAATTTTTAATTACATTAGAATTATTTTAATTGCTATATTATTAATGTGTGCAATCGTATTATTTTTATATTGAAAGAAACTTGGATACAAATAATTTCTTTAGAACAAACACTCTGTCGCATATTATCTAAACTAAAAATTTGTAATAATTAATGAAGTACAATAGCTATGGAATTCAATATATAGTCTACATGATATATCAAATATTATTAGAAATAATATATTGGTACTTCTTCTACCTATTCTTCTACCAAAGCTTCTTTTAAAACTTGGAGACTTTTCCCAAGCTATACATGCTATCTGTCCATTGCATAGAGCGTAATTAACTCATTTGTGGATGAGGAATAATTATTAACATTATCACTACAAATAACAGCCGATAGCCTAACAAGACCTTTGAACTAATTTAATGTATCTGAAATCGTTGGTATAAGATTAAGGCTAAGTTGTTCTACCTTTCGATAAACTTCAGCTCACTTTTTTACTTTTTACTCTTTTATTCCCTTACTCTTTTTATTCTTTTGTTTATCCAATTGATAAATTATCATATAGTTTATTTGAAGATGGAACAATCGATCCCAGGCTTATTAAATGAACCACAAAAATAGAATCGTCAGCTATTGAATTAGTCGTA
>Ga0157363_1005752_pt1 | contig 11603 bp, 3 predicted proteins | sample AttsexASBM1_FD_111477 | JGI IMG/M metagenome (GOLD analysis project Ga0157363, IMG submission 111477) | Fungus gardens microbial communities from leaf cutter ant in Ribeirão Preto, State of São Paulo, Brazil - Atta sexdens ASBM1 | ecosystem: Host-associated > Fungi > Mycelium > Unclassified ...
CAAGTTGGAAAATAGAATCGAGAGACGCGACTAGTAAAGGGAGCGAGAGAAAGAAAGAAAGAAAGAGAGAGAGAGAGAGAGAGAGAAAGAGAGTTTGCAAAATCGTGATCGTTTAAGTACAAAGGTTCTGGCACGCGAGATGTATGTGAATCAAAGCAATCACATGGCACTCTATTCACCGATTGCTTCACGAGGGAACTGACTGAAATTCAATCTTAACGAGACGCGGTTGACGACGCTTTGACAGGCGCTCGGAAACGAATGCTCTGCCAAAATGTAAAAGCACTTGCCGGAGACTACGCAGGAAGTTCCATGGAAAGCATGAAATACAGTAGCATGGGAGATTCCATATATACGCGTGTCATAAAATCCCAAGTGAGCTTGGTTGCGCGACGACAGCTTTGTATCCCGATATAGCGCCAGCGACATTGGGATCCCTTAGTGGGATGTGAGAGAAAGAACACAACATTCTTGATATATGATGGTTTTCAGATTTCTCGGCACTCGTATTTATATCAGATTTTAGTGCTAAATGCAATGTGCCTGAATTTCATAAGTAATAAGTCTTATAAAAATGTGCGTACAAAAAAATAAGCAAAAAGTTATACGCATTTATATATAATAAATTATTTCTAAAAATATATTCAAAATAATATATTCATTTCAATTACGTTAATATTTTATTGTCAAAATAGATTGTTAAAATTCTGACAAGTTCATTCGTCCCAAATCTAAAGGAAAAATTATTCTTTCAAAGAAAAATGGAAACGCTTTAAATGCTATTAATACGTGATGAAATTTCACGAAAAATTGATTTGAAAATTTGATTTATAATTTCAGACTGCATTTTCAGATAGTATATATATAAAATAAGACATCTATAAAATAAGACATCCATATATATATAAAATAAGACATCTTGTGTATAACAAAAATTTTTTTTTCCGTTTTGATGAAACCGTTTCTGCACTCTATGTCTATTGAAATTCTGTACTTTACATAATTTACACAAGTTTGTTTAAAATACGTATATCTTAAATTATTGCGGAAGAAAATTCCATTGCAACGAGCAATGTTATAGCAGCAGTTAAACATTTTACACAAGTTTCAACGTTACCTTAGATATTCTTTCTAAACGTCTCAATGAAGTGAAGTGAGATTTTAATTCGACAATGTAGCGCACAGCTTTACGAGCGTCACAGTTCGTAGTTTCGCATATATACCTCGTAAAATTTCACGTACAATAGTTGACAGCGTTAACATGACAGCTTTGTATCTCGAGGCAGCAGTGAGATATGTAGTGTAAGAGACGCCTACCATTTCGGTTCCGTGGATGTTTCTCTCTTTTACTGGTAACTCGCATATTGCCGCTACGATCGTATATCCCCCCTTCGGATTTATGTTACTTTGGGATTTCCGTCGCAGAAGGAAAATTCCAAGAATACAGTCCAATCCTGGTTTTTCAGTTTATTACCGCCGTTTTCCGCTGTATAATTTTACGTATACGATAGCAGAGTTTACGCGGTTGTTTCCACTTGCGGCATCTGACCCGCAATGTCGGTCACTACTACGTGAAATACATTTGGTCAACTGTAAGTAATTAGTGGCTTGACAAATGCGCTCTGGCCTCGTTTAAAATGCGTTATATTATATTTTACTTCACATTTAAGTTACAATAACAATGTGCACATACAAAATTTTATTACAATATATTAAATTAAATTTAATGCAATTCTCATATATATTATTTCATTTTCCCGTTATACCAGTGAAAATATTTATGAAGTAATAATGCGAGCCTTGTATGAGTTTAGAATAAATCGCCGCTGCCATTGGTTGGTGGCTAGTACATTCCAATTAACCGGCCTTTTATAATTGTTAATAACAGCCATGTATTTTGCCGTTAGTAAATTACATTTCTCTTTATTAATTGAGTAAATAACTTTAAATGACAAAAAATTTAAATGCGTATGAAATACAAATAAAATTAAATATCAATATATTAACGATACGGGCATATTCAGAACGTATCAAAAGCAAAAGCAGAAGAAGTTGGTCAGTTTTCAATGCTTTCATATCAGTCTCTTTTTGATCATTCCAATAATTTTAATTCCGATAACACAGTTAAATATTGGAATAATTAAAAATTTGACAATTAATTATTGCAATTAATGCACGAAACGCGCATTTCTCGTTTGAGGAAAGAGTGTGCAAGGAGGAGAAAAAAAAATATAACATCGTCGCATCCGAATTTTTGCATCGTGTCGCGTCGCGAATGAGATGGCGAGCCCCGCTGCATCGCCGTACGGAATCGCGACCTGAAAACTCTGGAAGGGGATGATGGATAGTGTTTACCTGTAATGAGTAAACATCCTCGTCCGCTGCCATCGCTCGTAGCGAACTCGAGGGAAAGAGAACGATTCATGCTGGCGCGGTGCGACTAGCTCGCTAACAAGCATCCTCGTTTGCATCCTATTTCTATACCTTTCGCGCAGAATCTGCACGCGCGTTATCGTCAGCGCCGGCGGAGTTAGCAGTCATTGAATTCGCGTTCGTAAAGGTGCATCGACGAGGAATACGTAGCCCCCACGTAGATCGCACGTAGAGAGAGGAAAATACACATAGGTGCAGAAACAACACAGTGGCAAAGCGAATTGACGTTAAATAAACGATGCGATGCTCACGTTTTACGAGATACGTTGCAATCTATAATTAAAAAAAAAGAGTATCTACATATAACACGCGACGCAATTATTCATATATTCTCAGAGATTATTGGAACAATGTATTTTTGAAAAAAGATCGTTCATATAAACAAAAAAACAAATTTCGTTTTATTGTATAAATAAGCATTAAAAGGTTGTATAAAAAATAAAGATTTAAAAATTATTTAATTTTACGAATACAAATAAGTATATCAAAAATCATTCAAATTACTTCCTTTGTCCGCTTTATATATTTTTAAACGCTGACAAAACAAGATAAAAAGTAAAGCAATGAATTTGTATTTATTTATATTTCATTTTGAACGACCTGTTTTCCATGATGCAGCATATTAACCCGGCGGCTCTAAGCGACGTCTACGCGCGTAAACGCTTATTTCACGCATTTGTGTACACAACCGGCAGAGTAGGTTTACGTCGGGGATTATCTGTGAGCTTAACTACTGCTGTTTTCAGAGACAATAGAGGGAGAGATGCGGCCAGGAGCGTGGCGGGCTTTATGAGCCTGATGCATCAGTAATGCCAGTCGAAATTCGGCTGCTGATATTCCCATCTCCAGGCGGTATGGTAATTATCGTATTGTGCAAATAATGCCGCCGTTATGTATTCAAATTGAAACATCGTCCGAATGTAATTAAAGCGGACCACTGCCGAGAAACGCGGGCGTGCTCGAATGAATTCTGCGTGGCGTCGTTACAGGTGCGCACAAAGCCCAGGATGGACAACACCTCTGTATACATACATCTCTTATCACGTCACGTTACATTCGCAATTATTAGTCGACGTTTCGGTAATTGCCGTGTCAATAAACCGCCTTGATTCAGTGTGAAATGCCTGAGATGAGATCGAAGCGCGTGAGGCTGTTCGATAATATTATTTACGATTAGCAATTTATTTATGCCTCAATGCATCTGGATGATTAATTGTCGATTTACATGAGTTAGCCGCATACTGCCCCCGATACAATAAGCTATGCTGAGTGCGATTAATATTATTTAGTTTCCCGCTTATGGCGTTTACGCAAATTCGATAGTGCGTTAAAGCTTATTACGTAATTACGCTCCAAGTTTATAAAATTTATACTATAAGAGATGTTTTGTTACATGTACACATAATGCCATGTTGTTTAATGCGTATTTTTAAGACTTTCTTTACTTCTATTATAAAAATATCGTATATATAAATTTATATTAGTAATAAGTATTATCATATTTATAATAGTAACAAATATTATATATTCTCTCTATTATCAATATATTATAATTATTATATTGATAATTTAATACAAAATCTGACTATTGCTTCCAAACAAACATTCTGTAAAAATGTTTGCATAAGAAAATTTAATAACGGTTTGTTATCTAATTAGACCATACTTTTAATTAACAATGAGGCATAACCAGAAGCGCTGTACATTCAAGATAATAATCAAGATAATAATTGCCCACAGGATGGTGTGTGTTAATTGTATATGTTACGTGATCAATTTAGATATCTCACAATTTTCAGAGAAAGACAGACAGACAAACAGACAAATAGACAGAGAGAGAGAGAGAGAGAGAGAGAGAGAGAGAGAGAGAGAGGAAGAAAGGGAGGAGGAAGGAGAGAGGAAAAGTCTTTATTATCTGTTGTCCGAAACTGTCACTGGACTGGACAAGCTCACATAATTATCGGCATCTCTAGACAATGGTGTTCGTTATCCGTTGTGAAACTATTGCTCAAGACAGGTTTCCTCGCTTGTTAAAGAGTACTATCCTTCGGGAAAACCAGTATTACTTCCTTGCTTGGACGCTGTCCAAGTTTCTGGCTGTTTATAGTGGACGAGTATTTCCTCACTTGCCTATTTTTTGTTCACCTCTTTAGTTTTTTACCTACTATATCTGAAAAATGACATCGTGATCGTTACGTGAACAATTGACTCCTTAATGTTGTATTAAATTTATGATTTATTGAATATATAAAAATTACTGCTAATAAACTGCAACACATTTCCAATTAAGCGAGACAAGAATTTTCTATAACAAGATATTTTTCAACGAGCTTTTTGATGTAACACAAGTAAATTTTTTAAAATTATCAAGACTTTCAATAAAAATGTTGAGATCGAGAGATTTTTCGTAAAGTATCATGTGCAATGCTTTCGTAAGATTGAAATTCTTTTTAAAGGAATTTTCTCCGCGCAACTTACTGTAATTTACTGAAGTAAAGAGCATGCTCAAATTTCTCTTTTGCACACAGATATGTTACAAAATTTGTGCCGTAGTATCTGAATCTATTTGATGAAAAATCAGTGTGGACCAAAATCTCTTTGTTGAGAATCCAATGCATTAATTGTTTCGGCGACAAAGATAAAATAATGCAATATATAACGGAATGCGATAAAGACAACAACATAACGAGGCCCAAGATTTAAGTGCAAGGATTTGTAACGCGGGAGAAAAAGCTCCCCGAATGTCGGTGTACACATCGTCCGTTACTACTGTGAGCTGCTGCTGCTGCCGCCATCGTTTCGCATCCATCTCACTCTCAGCCGCAATATGGCCGCGAATTAATTGGTCTTGCCCCATGATTAGTAGGTCCCACGGAATTACCGCGATGCCCCGCTGTGATTAATATCCTGGTGTTGCCAACTTTCACGCGCGGAAGATTAATAACGACGAAAATAGGAGAGAGAGTGGAGTTCAGAGAAACCGACGGACCGAGGAGGGCTCTCTCTCGGAGAGTTTTAATACAGCGGCGACGGTTTGTCACCGCAGAATTTTACCGTATTTCCCGAATCTCCCGTATTTCCTTGCCTCTCTATTGCATTCACAGCAGCCGGCATCCGTCTGTGCCTGTCACGCGCAGGTGTATAATCCTTTTTCAAAAAGTTCCGCAGTACCGTGCTTCAAGTGGAACTAGCGATGTGTTTCGATTGGGCGTGATATTTATGCGTGACCAAAAGAGAAATTGAAACTCATTCGACATTTATAACATTTTCGCATTTTGGATAGACTGACGTATTTCGTACTCTTATGCAGAACATAAAAATATGCATTCAGAACTTTGACATTATCTCTGTGAAATTAATATACATCGCCAATATAATCGCCAACTTGTTCGTTAAATATAGAAAACTTGTGCTAGACTAAAAATGTGAAACGTTGAAGAGACGAGAAAAAATTAAGGTCGCATAAAATATCACGCTATTACAGCTTGCTACGAAACTTGCATTCATAGTGCGACATTTTCGAGATGTTAAATATTCTCGTAATTTAATTTTTTAATGATGACTATTAGAAATATAAAGTTAAAGCTATATTAAATGGGTTTCTCGATATAAATTAAAATCCATTTAATTTTCGCAAAAGAAAGTGCAAATGTCAGAACTTTCGCACGTCTCATGAACTTTCACGAATCTATAAAAATTATACATTAGTTATTTAAGAACGTAATATATTGTAAAAGAATTTTATATAAAGAATTATATTGTGTATATATATATATAAAAGAATATTACCCGATTTTGAAATCAATTTTATGAGTTTCATAACAATTTTATAAAATATAAAAATTATTTTACAAAAATAATTTAACGCGGTTATAACAGTAATTTAACAATGGCAGCATTGTATTAATACATTATGCTTTCTTTACACAGCCTTCAGCTTCTCTTCCTTTAAAGTTTGATGAATGTCGGAAAAAGCTCATTTTAAAGGTTGAAGCAGATTGAAGCAGGTTGAAGCGCACAGTATCGATTCCCGATTGAATTTAAATATCCTTTGCTCATATACTTTATAATCGCAAAATTATCGGATATTAATTTAAATATGCAAATCATCTTTAACATTTTCTAGTTCTCTCGTTTAAAAGTAACTATATCAATAAATTATCTATCGATCGGAACTATAATACATCTGTAAAAATTTTTTAAAACGACTTCTCGTAATTAGCTATAATTTTTAATTTTTTTAGTTACAATTTGTCTTGAATATTTAATATTAAATAAATCTATAATAATGTGTAAATTTATCAAATACAAATGTGTAGCTCTCTATACGTATCACTGTCTAAAAAAGCCAAAGAAACATCTCATATATCATTTTCTCTGTTAGTTAACGAGAATTATCGGTTTTAGTGACTTTTAGATCGCTAATGGTACGAAATTTTAAAATATCTTTCAAAATTGAAATTGCGAACAAGTTCTAAATTTACGTCGTCCATTCGTTCTGACCAAACGCGTAGATAAATGAATCTACGTCGTGGAGGCCGACGCAACCGGTGTTCAGACACACGTAAATTATTTCTCGTCGTTAACGCAGCCAGTTCTCCCCAATGACGTTTTGTAGAAGTGCGGTCAACGGTGCAAGCGGTAGCGTTTAATTAACGTATGCATTATACCGTTGGAGAGCGTAGCGACCAGTGCGGTATCTGCAGACTAGAAACATAGCATTAATCATAAACGTAGGGGGATTCCGATGCGTATTCCGACACGCATCACACGGCGCCGGACTAACTCCGCAACGCGCGAAATTCATTTGCGTACTTAAATATGCATACAATCGAATTAATGTGGATTCCAACAGAAGTTTATATATTGCATCGCATTGGGAATGTGATAATGTATTATCAATGTATATATATTATAATTTTCACATTTGAATGGTTAATAAAGTTCTCATCAAACTGTATTATAGCCGTAGATGAACAAACAACTATATACACATCATACACATATACACATACAAAATAAGCAAAATAAGCAAAATAATGAATTTCTAAGCAGAAATATTTCGGAACATATTATTTTTCAAATTTTTAGATGCACTGTAAAACAATTATTTTAGTTACCCAATATGATTAATTAAAAAATAATCACTTAAGATAATTTGTATTATTCCAATGATAAAAAAATTATCAGTTCCAGTTATCATTTTCTCTTGATCGAGAATTCATATCTATTTTTTTTCTAGATTTTACTTTTTTTAGAAAAAATATTTTAAATATATATATATATATATATATATATATATATATAAAATATATTATAAATATATTATATATATATATATATATATATATCCTATATAGATTTACTTAAAATATTTTAAAATTATATAAAAGTTAGTCATGTATATATACTGTTTATATGAAAAACTGAATCGAAAAGTTCTCTATCATTTTGCAATTTTCGCAATTTTTTTTAAATAAGTAGAACGTCTAAAATCGATGCATAAAACAACTTTAGAATATCTTTAAAAATTCTTTAAGAAATATCTTTGAGATATTTTACAAAGAATTTTGAAGGATATCTTAATGCTTTCTTATACATCAATTTTATCTGTTTATTCGGCAATTTTTAGAAATTAATATTTCGTTAACTGTTATTATCAATGCAAAATGATAAAGAATGTTCCGATGATAAAGAATGTTCAGTTTTTTATAAATAGTGTTTCATAAATCACACTTCTTATATATATAAAATAATCTCAAATATTAATAAATTATAGAATCCATGATATATAATATGTAATTAATAATAGTGACTTTTAATTGAGGTATGAAAATTATCCCAAGTGATCGTTTATGCAAATAAAAACTAAGTGATTATTTTCGGATTAACATAGTGTTAATAATAAGATTCGCGCTTTATAAATTTTTAAATACAGAAATATGTCAATCTTTTCCATTTAATATGTTATTCATGTTTCGAAAATAATCAGATGAATGTTATTAAATCAATGTCAGTATACATTAATTAATTTCGGGACAGTGAGAAAAATAAATGATGTCAGCAACATCTGATGATGGTAATCAATATTGGCGTTTCCAAATTGTACTGTGCAATCTGTTGCAAGTCAACAGTTAAAATAAAAAAAAATACATAAAATTAATTAAAGATAGGCTATACTTAAAATGTGCTTATATTTTATAATATGAACGGCAGCAAACCTCCTGAATGACCGAAGGTTTCGAATTTTTGTTTTTGTACACAATAACAATCGAATCAATAAATACAGAATAGTAGAATTAAAAAAATGTTATATTATACACGCGGCAGAATTTCAGGAATGTTATTTTATGCTCGTGAGATAAAAATTCCAATAGTACCAATAGTAGTGAATGGTAATAAAAAAAAAAACTTTATGTTATTATATTACTGTTTCATTACATACATATAACTTGCAAAATTTCAATAATTGTTCATCAATAAAATTATTTTATTTGCATTAACTTCTATTATTCTTGATAATCTATATTTATATTTTTTCAAATTACATTTTATCTTTACATAATTGTTCAAAAATTATTTCTACATAATTAAGTTTTAAGATACATCGAAAGGGAGAGAAACCGTTGAATCTTTAAATATTCTGAGAAATGAGAAATAATGAATTAATAATATTAATTTTCATCAGACATACTCACATTATGTATTCATTCCCATGTATATATCTATATATATATATATATATATATATATGTTAACCTATACGAGCGTCTATAGGATATCAGTTGGCTTAATGCTAAGCGTCGATGTATCACTGTCTCCTGAGGAAACCTGTTAATTATCAATGACGGCTCATTAATAGCGTCTGTGCCATTTCTATTCGATATCCAGAAATGTCGATAAAGCATACCTTTCGCCTATGTGTATGCGTATGTGCATGAGAAACGTGTCCGATGCAATTTCCAGTTCAATAAAAGCGCAATACTAAGAAAACGCGGTCAACGACCACGGTATTTTTCGCTGCATCTGCTTCGACATTTTCGATAGCTGGGCATTTCGATTAAATTTCTTTTTAATTTTCCTTGTTCATATATTTTCATATGCGAGCGATATTATTTATTTACTGACACTGTTCATCATTTGTACAATTCTGGTGAAAAATATCTTGCATATTGAGAACCGAGGAAACGGAACTCGAAGAGGTCGCTGAGAAGAGAAGAGACATTAGTTTCTAAAGTTCAGATATCTTTCTCCGTTTAGTCCTCCAGGGAAGATCAAAAGATCAAAAGATTACAATATATCGATATCATCGTGGAGAAACAGGAGATACAGACTCAAAGATACAGTCGCAGACACATAATAAGACTTGTGACAGTTCCGAGCTGTGAAGTGAAACTTACTTCAAAATTTCTCTCAAAGAGGACTAGTGTTTTACGTGCAGCTTGATAGTAGCTTCTGGATGAATCGATCAGAGAATATACACTGAAAAAAATTCATATAATTTTACATGGAAATTACATGTTTATGACCGGAAAAATTATTTAAATATGATTGGAAATTTACAGTTTTCAATATTTAGATAATTTTTTGATCATAAACATGTAATTTCTATGTCAAATTACATGAATTTTTTTTTAGTATACGCTATTAGTTTTTATTTTACTGCAACATTTTTTATATGTAAATATGTTCAGCATTACAGAACTCAAATTGAGAAATCCGATTTCGTGATATTTCTAAATGTCATGTCTTTTGTATGACTGGCTGTTATAAATACATGCATTTCTGTTCGATTTTTAATAAATCCGCTACCCTTTAAATCCACTAGCACTTGCATAGCATATTCGAACAATACGTTCATGCATGGAGCTTGCGAAATCGATTTTGGTTCTGAGTTTGGTTCAACATCATTGGCGGACTTGCGAAGGTAAGAAATAATTCTGTTCTTACTTTCTTTCTTGAAGGTTATTTTGGCTTATTACAGATTTAATAAGTTATTATAATATTATTATAAAGATCATTCTGCAGGTTTGCAGTATAAATAATTTATTAGTAAGCTTTTATTAGTAAAATATAAGAACATATTAATAAAAGCATTATTTATATTGCAAACATGCAGTATGATCTTTATAATTATAATAATTTATTAAATCTGTAGTAATTAAACTAACCTTTAACTTGGAAAATAAATGCACATATATGAAAAAAATGTGTATATATATATATATATATATACTTTCATATATTCATACATTATACAAAAAGATAAATATAGTAGACTAATGAGATTCAGCAACGGTAAATGATACAATTATTTATAGTGAACAATCAGATGTTAGATTGATGTCTTCTTTATTTTGTTTCGACTCTCTTTGGAATTCTCTTCAACAAGAATGATACAAGTATAATTAGCTCACATGTCCATAACATTTAAGTTACTCGCAAATTGACAAAGATGCAGCGTTGTTAATCTGATATTTTTTTAAAAAACAAATCTTATTAGAGTAATATATGCGTAAACAATTTAAATGACTCACCATCACGGAACATGAAGCATTGCACTGAAGCTTTGTTGAACATGTTAAAACTTAAAAAATAGAAATGTTAAAATCAAATATAAAGATCACACATTTTTAGAACACATCCGTATACGACGATGTGTCATTCAGATATGAACTATTCTCGAAGTAACAGGTCACACAATAAATTAAGGCAAATTTGCAGTTATGAAGAACAAAACTCATGTATATTATTAAGTCAAATCGATAAGAACTGCAATAAATTATTGTAATAATTTATAATAATTATTGTATAATAATTAAAAATTGTCAAAATTATTAGAATTGTAAGATAAAGAATTACATAATAAAAAGAAAAAAAAGAAAAAAATTCAATATAAAACATATTTCATTAAAACATATTGTTACATTTTCGTCAACTAATAAAATTTTGTCAAAATAAAAATTTCTCCTTGTTTAAAATTTGGACGTTCTCCCAATCGTCATGTGAAAATTCAGTACGATGTTCAGTAATTACAGAGTGTCATACATTATATTATGCATATACACAATCCTTTATAGAGAGTGCATTATATATGTATATTACACACACACACACGCGCGCGCGCGCGCGCGCGCGCGCGCACACACACACACACACACACACACACA
>Ga0157363_1005753_pt1 | contig 11602 bp, 9 predicted proteins | sample AttsexASBM1_FD_111477 | JGI IMG/M metagenome (GOLD analysis project Ga0157363, IMG submission 111477) | Fungus gardens microbial communities from leaf cutter ant in Ribeirão Preto, State of São Paulo, Brazil - Atta sexdens ASBM1 | ecosystem: Host-associated > Fungi > Mycelium > Unclassified ...
TCTAGGCCTACAAAATACCGGCAATCCTAACCTTCGCCCAGAAACATCCACCAATTTCTCTGCTGGTCCCGTTTTCACGCCTACAAAATGGCTCACGATCAGCGCGACTTATTACTATATTCGCAAGAATAACTACATTACGCCGAATACAAACGGCTATGGCACATGGGCAAATAACTGGGTCAACGCTTATATGACGGGTGGAGCAGCAGCAGCAGCTTCTCTCCCTGCAAACGTGGGCATTATCGCCAACCCAGTCGATACCCAGAACCCGAGTGGCGCTCCACAGCCTGGTATTATTGAAGCTGGCTATATCAACGCCAACAAAATGTATACTGATGGCTTTGATCTGGCACTTGATGCAAACACGAGCCTTCCAGGCATACTGCACAATATTCATCTGTACAGTAAGGGTCAGGCTACATACGTCCGCCGCTTCAATCTGGTCAATTCAGATGGCTCAGTATATCATTACGCTGGAACACTTGGTCCGTATCAGGCTGTGTCCTCTTCTGGAACACCGCGCTGGCGCGCAAACTGGTCCAATACCTTCACCTGGAAGAAAATCTCCGTTACGCCGACGGTATATTATACCTCTGGCTACAAGAACGTTGCTGAAGATTACACAGGTTCCAACTCACGCTTCAGCTGCTCCAACGCAATCTCTAACAGCAACTTCGTTCCTTTCAGCTGCCATACTAAAGCTTTCTGGGACGTCGACCTGACACTCAACTATGCCTTCAACAAGCGTTGGTCCGCTTATGCCAACGTCTACAACCTGCTCGGCTTCCGGGCGCCGTATGATTTCGGTACCTATTCGGGCTACAACTATAACTCCTCATGGGCGCAGCAGGGCGTTGTCCTTCGCTCCTTCCAATTTGGTGTAGTCGGCGGCTTCTAATTCGCCAATCGAGTTCTTTTTCCTGCTGGAAAGAGGCCCGACAAAATCAGACCGCACAGCAAAACACCCACCGGAATATTCTGGTGGGTGTTTTTGTATTCAATGTAATCAAAACTAAAGCGTCATGCGGACGTGCTAACCAGAACAGCCCATCCGCACATGACACATTAAAGATGTCTGGACATCTCGGCGGAGAGCAGGCAAACATTAATTTTGATAATCATTCTCAAATAGCCATTCCCGGATTTTTACAACCGTGCCACTTCCCAGCTTCGCCACCCATATCTGATGGCGCCACCTTTTCCCCTGCCCAAACGGGCAGCCTCTTCGCGTAAATGGTTCCTGCGGGCATGCATAGCCATCGCACTCGGCTGGATGTGTGCACATTTAATTGTTGCAGGTTCACCATCCTGGGCAGCAGAAAGTGGGCATGAGGCCGTCATTCTGGGGCAGATGATGGCTGTTCTTTTATTCCCGGCGGTGGTGCTCCTTGCGTTCGGATTAAAGTCAAAAAAACTGGGGATCATTCTGGGTATCTGCGCCTGTATAATTGGACTGGTACATTCCTAATGCAGGATTCATTACGAGCCCGCATGGGGTGGCTTCACGGATGGCTGGGCTTCATGGTTGGTCTGATCCTTGTCTGTATTTTCATGACAGGGACCCTCGCCGTCTTCGACCGTGAATTCACACAATGGATGGAGCCCGAAATTTCGCCGGATGTCCCTGCATTCGATCCGATCTCTCTCGATAAACTGCGCCCCGCCCTTCTGGCTCTTCAACAGAAGGGCGAAAACCCGGTGCTGGATCTGCCATCAACGCGAGATCCGTATCTACGGCTGATCCACTTTGATGGCATGGAGTTCGTTGAGGACACTTTCAATCCATCAACCGGGCTGCCTCTACATGCCAGACAGACTGCGGGAGGAACCTTCTTCTTCGATCTACACGCGAACATGCGCTACGGCGTGACAGGCGTTATGGTGATCATGCTGGCAGGCCTTTGCCTGCTGGTCATCCTGCTGTCTGGCATCATCATTCATATGCGCAAGATCTTCACTGATCTGCTGCTTGTTCGTCCATTTGCTCCGCGCCTTCGTGCGTGGACGGATGTTCATGTTCTCGCTGGGGTCCCGTTTCTTCCGTTTGCGCTTTTCATGGCATATTCCGGAACGGTTATTCATTCTCGGGCTATCCTGCCCGCCGTCTCATATACAAGCTGCATCAGCGCGCTTTTTGAGCCCGCCAAACCTCAGAAACCAACGCAACCACCCGAGCTCCCCAAGCCCAAAAACCGGCATGCGCCCTTAAAAAACCCACCACCTCCCCTCACCTCTCTCACGCAGATCTTCAAAGACGCCAGTCATACATTGGGGGAAGGACAGGCAGGCCGCCTATTATTCAATAACAAGAAAATCTTCGTAACCCGCAGAGATTCATCTGGGCCGGAACTCACAGAGGAATATGTGACGTTCGACCGCATTGATGGGCATTTCCTGTCATATGTTTCCCATACGGGAATCGTTGCGAGAACAAACCAGATCATGCGTGGACTGCATTTTGCGCGCTGGGCGGGAACGGAAATGCGCTGGCTGTATTTTATGGCTGGGCTTTCCGGCGTCGTCATGATGGGAAGCGGGCTCGTCCTTTTCCTGATCAAGCGGCGCGAAACTTCAAAAAATCTACTGATGTTCCGATTGGGAGAAGGACTAGCAATTGCAACACTTACGGGGCTTCCTCTGGCCGTTTTGTCATATCTCTGGGCGAACCGAATTCTTCCTGAAACTCTTCCCGCCAGAGCGATTACGGAAGCACATATATTTGGTGCCGTCTGGGGCATGGCAGCTCTCTGCGGCCTATGCTTCAGCCTATTCAGACGTTCTGTTGTAGCCTGGAAAATAAATATTTGGGCATTTTCCATTATGGGCGCGGGAATACTACCACTTGATATCCTTACACGCCCGTCTTTTACGCCCTTTCATATACCAACAGCTTTCGCCGCTGTGGATATGATAGCGCTGCTATTGTCGTTTCTGTCTTTTCAGGGGGCGCGACGTCTGTGATATTTTTTATATCTATATTTTTATGGATCTGCAGCCTGACACTTCAGGCCATGAGCAATCCGAAGTTGCTTCATTATGCTCGATTTGATCGCAGCATCACCCCCAGAGGAAGCATGATGATCAGGTTCGGCGCACCTTTTATCGCGCTGATGCTGTGTGTTTACAGTCGCGCTTCAACCGCATTGCCCCAATGGGTCGGAACATTTTCCTTGGCAGCAATAATCGTTGCAGTGGGTTGGGCGATCATGGCCCGTCGCAGAAGCCTCAACCGCCCACCACTAAGAGCGACACGCTCAGAACACACCTGAGACGCATCGCAACTTCATGGTATCAGACGCTTGCAGGAAGCGTTTTCATGTCAATCACAAAGCGATATTTAACGTCAGAACGCAGCATACGCTCATACGCTGTTTCAATCTGATCCATAGGGATCATTTCGATATCGGATGCAATCCCTTTTTCTCCGCAGAAATCGAGCATTTCCTGTGTCTCGGCAATGCCGCCGATCAAAGAACCACTGAAATTCCGACGCTTCATGATGAGACTGAAGACTGAGACCGGCATAGGCGCTTCAGGCGCACCGACCTGAACCAGCGTTCCGTCACGCTTCAGAAGTTCAAGATAAGCGTTGATGTCGTGATTGGCGGCAACCGCATCCAGGATGAAATCAAACCGTCCACGCTCTTTCGCCATTGCCTCCGGGTCCTTGGACAGCACAACTTCATGCGCACCCAGCCGGAGACCATCTTCAACCTTGCTTGCGGACGTCGTGAACAGAACGACTTCTGCTCCGAACGCGCGCGCAAACTTGACGCCCATATGGCCCAGCCCGCCAAGACCAACGATACCCACACGCTGCCCCGGGCCCACTTTCCAGTGGCGGAGTGGAGACCACGTTGTGATGCCCGCGCACAGCAATGGCGCAACAGCCGCCAGATCAAGATTTTCCGGCACTTTCAGAACAAAATCCTGATCGACGACGATGGCGCCGGAATATCCGCCAAGCGTGTTGCCACGGCCATGACGATCCTGCCCGTTATAGGTCCCGACCAGCCCCTCTTCGCAAAACTGCTCAAGCCCGTCTTTGCAGCTCGCACACTGGCGGCAGGAATCCACCATGCAGCCTACGCCGACCAGATCGCCCACCTTGAAGCGGGAAACATCAGAGCCGATTTCTGCAACCGTTCCGACGATTTCATGACCTGGAACGCATGGGTATACGGTACCGCCCCACTCATTGCGGGCCTGATGGAGATCAGAATGACAGACGCCACAATACCGAATGTCTATCCGCACATCTGCCGGTCCCGTTTCCCTTCTCTCAAACGAGAAAGGATGAAGAGGTGTGTCTGATGATGAAGCGGCAAAACCTACACAAGAAAACATATATCTTCTCCGTTTGCTGAAGTTAGGAATTCTGAGATGGTGCGCCCGCTACGGCACCAGCGCGATACGCGCTCTGCCTGTCGATCATCCAGCCAGGATATTCAGCAGGCAAAACACTGACGGCATCAAGTATGGACAGTTCGTCCGCTGACAATACAATTCCAACCGACGCGATATTATCCTGAAGCTGCTCCGTCCGTTTTGCACCGACGATAACACTCGTGACAACTTTCTGATGCAACAGCCACGCCAGAGCAATCTGCGCCACACTACAGCCATGAGCTGTGGCAATCGGCCGCATGGCGTCAATCACATCAAACGCACGATCCCTGTTGACTGGCGGGAAATCGAAGCGCGCACGACGCCCATCTCCGGAGCTCGATGTTCCATCGCGATTGTACTTCCCGGAAAGCAACCCTCCTGCCAGAGGGCTCCAGACCATTAAGCCGACCTGTTCAGAAGTAAGAAGCGGAACAATCTCACGCTCAATATCGCGCCCTGCAATGGTGTAATACGCTTGCAGGGACCTGATTGGCGCGAGGTTTTTGCGTTCTGAAATGCCAAGCGCTTTCGCAATATGCCAGGCAGCCCAGTTTGAAACCCCGATGTAACGCACGTCGCCACTACGAACCAGAATGTCCAGTGCTTCCATGGTTTCTTCTATCGGCGTCAGGGGATCAAAGCCGTGGATCTGATAGAGATCAATATGCTCGATCTGCAACCGCTTCAGGCTTGCCCTTGCTTGCGCGAGAATATGTGCCCTGGAAGCGCCCCGTGCGTTCGGCCCGCTCCCCATGGGTCCCAGAACCTTTGTGGCGATCACCACATCATCACGTGCAACACCCAGATTGAGCAGGGCTTGCCCCGTGATTTCCTCAGAATGTCCGGCCGCATAAACATTAGCCGTGTCAATGAAGTTGATACCTGCATCCAAAGCAACACGCAGCAATTTGTCTGCCTGTTGCTGTTGAAGGCTACCGATCTGACCCCAGATGCCATCGCTGCCACCAAACGTCATCGTACCGAGGCACAGTTCAGACACCAAAAGGCCAGTCTGGCCTAAAGGATTATATTTCATGGAACACTCCCGCTCAGCATGCGTCCATAATGAAGCTCAGCGCAGGTATGCTGATAGAAAGATACGCTCGCCTTTTTGCACTATCCGGTCAAAGCTCACCTTTTGTCTTGTCGTATCAGGCGCCTGAGCCGTAAGCGGAAAGAGGAGAAATACGATGCTGACATCCATCACCACCCTTCGCGACATCATCGCAGATCATGCCCATGAAGCAGACACGCAAACCGCCATACCCGGCCTGCACTTCTTCCGCTCTACGACGCCCACAATGCCCATCAACTGCATCTATGAACCCAGGCTGTGCATTATTGTGCAGGGACGCAAGGAAATCATGCTTGGAACGCATGTATTCACATATGACGCTGAAAAATATCTGATCGCCACTGTCGACCTTCCCGTTTTGGGAGGTGTGACACAGGCATCTCCCGAGAAGCCCTATCTGTCGCTCAGCCTGGCCCTTGATCCATCGAAAATCGCATCGTTACTTCTGGAGATGCCGAAACCGGGCAACTTTCTGAGCAATTCACCGGGCCTTGCTGTCAGCACCCTTACGACAGACCTGCTACATCCCGTCAGTCGGCTGGCAGATCTTTTGAATACACCGCAGGACATTCCTGTCATGGGACCGCTCATCGAACGCGAAATCCTCTATCGCCTGCTGAATGGCGCTCAGGGAGGTATACTGCGCCAGATTGCGACGGCAGACAGCTATATCGCGCAGGTGAGCCAGGCCATTGCATGGATCCGCAAACATTACGCAGAGAACTTTGATATCGACACGTTATCGCGCGTTGCGGGAATGAGCGCCCCATCCTTTCACCGCCACTTCAGAGCCGTGACCATGATGAGCCCGATCCAGTACAGAACCCGCATCCGACTTCAGGAAGCACGCAAGCTGATGGTCGCCGATGGAAAGGATGCAGGAGAAGCCGGCTACACCGTGGGCTATGAAAGCCCGTCACAGTTCAGCCGGGAATATCGCAGGATGTTCGGAACACCACCTGCACGAGATACTGCCCGCATGCGGCAGGCAGATCCTTTAGGGCAATCACTTCTGGCCGAAGTCTCGTGATCAGAAAGTAGGCGGTGTACACGCACTGATGAGTTCACAAGGCTCCTCACTGATACATCGAAAGCGGTGCGGGTTGCGGCTGTCAAAATAATAGGCATCCCCCGGACCGAGGATTGTCATCTGATCGCCAACGGTGACTTCCACCCGGCCTGAAATGATAATCCCTCCTTCCTCGCCCTGATGGGCATAAGGAGCGCTGCCGGTATCAGAGCCTGGAGCATAGTGCTCGCGAAGGATCTGCAAGCTGCGTCCTGTAAGATTAGCGCCAATCTGAAGGAACGAAAGACCCCCGCTACCGATCTGCGTCAGTTCATGGGCACGATAGAAAAAGCGGTCTTCCTGATGCTCCGACAGACTGAAGAACTCTCCCAAAGTGATGGGGATACCGTCCAGAATACGCTTGAGCGTTCCGATGGACGGGTTCATGTCTTCTGATTCAATAAGTGAAATAGTGGAATTCGTCACACCCGTACGTTTGGCGAGTTCACGTTGGGACAAATTATGCGCTGTCCGCACGAAACGTAGCCTCGTCCCAAGATCCATTAATGTTCACCCCCAGAATGTTACGCAACCGGAGTATGTCACGTCATTCTGGAAAGAAAACCGGAAATTGTATTTTTTGTAGGCTCTGCATGTTTTTTCTATTTTCAGGTATGCATTTAAAATAGAGGCTCAACCGGGGCATTGGCGCCCATGCATATGAGGTTAGAGCCGAAACCATAATATCGAAGCAGAACCATCATGATACCCGCCTGATATTTTCATATTTAACGAAAATATATTTTCATACCATAGACACCTGATCGTTCAGAAAACTATGCAATCGCAATATGAGAGTTCGCCCCCAACGACATATACCATCGGCGGAACAGCCAGAATCGCTCCCGATCAGGCTGAGCGTAAACCCGACGATACCGCCGCAGAACAGTTCAGCCGTATGAAGCATGCCCGGACGATCAGCCGTCCTTGCGTGATGATGAAAGCGGACGGGGCCGGACAAACAGTTCCCGTCCCTTGAGCATACCATGCCAGTAGAGCACAGGCATGATGTACTTTTTGAGCCACCAGGCCAGACGCGTCGGTCGCGTGCTCCTCATAAGCCAGAGAGGCATTGTGGGCGCAAGTTTGCCACCATAGCTGAACTCGGCCAGCACAATGCGGCCATTTTCAACCGTCAGCGGGCACGCACCATATCCGTCATACCCTGCTACAGGCGGTTCGTGCCTGAGAGCCGCCAGAACATTCACAGCAACCACAGGAGCCTGCACGCGCGCAGCAGCGGCGGTTTTGGCATTTGACGTTCCTGCCACGTCGCCAACAGCAAACACTTCTGGGTATTGGACGTGCTGCAAGGTTTCCGGATTGACCGCAACAAACCCATCTGGACCTGCCAGAGCACTCTCACGCACGACCTTTGGTGCCTTCTGGGGCGGCACAACATGAAGCATGTCAAACTTGCGCTCGACGCGGATCGTACGATCCCCATCCTGGTAGTCGAAGCTGGCAATTCGGTTGGGGCCATCAACAGCCACAAGCTTTGAGCCAAGCTTGAGTTCCGCACCATATTTGCGCACATACTCCATGAGTGCCGGCACAAATTCCTTGACCCCGAAAAGACTGGGCGTAGCGGTATTAAACTCGACGGAAATACGATCCAGCGCCCCTCTTTTACGCCATTTATCGCACGATAAATACATGGCTTTCTGCGGCGCGCCCGCACATTTGATTGGCATGGGCGGCTGCGTAAAAATAGCAGTCCCGCTCTTCATCTCGTTGACCAGTTTCCATGTATATGGCGCAAGATCGTAGCGATAATTGGACGTCACGCCGTTCTGGCCAAGCGTTTCTTCAAGGCCGGGAATAGCGCTCCAGTCCAGAGCAATACCCGTGGCCACCACCAGCGCCCCATACGACAGAACAGCACCATCATCCAGGCTGACTTCGTGTGCGTCCGGGGCAAAGGAGGTCACATGGTTCCGAAGCCAGATCACATCCTTTGGCATCAGGTTCGCTTCTGCCCGCAACGTCTGCTCAGGCTTGAATATCCCGGCGCCAACAAGTGTCCAGCCGGGTTGGTAGAAATGTTCCTCCGAAGGTTCCACAACAGCGATCGACAGAGATGGATCACGCTTGAGAAGGCTTGAAGCCACAGAAAGGCCACCAGCCCCACCGCCCACGATCACAACTTGGAAAAAGCGGCTGCCCGTTGAATCGTCATGTCGCGTGGATGGCTGAACGGTGAGGCGCTCCCCCAGTACCGTCAGATCCACCCCCGCCTGATGACCGATCTCCAACAGTTCTTCCGCGGGACGAACACCAGCCTTGGCCAATGCCCAGATCTGCGCGGCTCTCGTGCCCGAGCGACAATACCCCAGAACAGACCCATGCATACGATCCAGAGCAAGCCGCATCTCACGGACCTGAGCATCATCGGGTAGTGTGCCGCTACGCACTGGAATATAGGCGAAATCGATATCCTCAGCCTGCGCCGCGTTTGCAATCTCCTGCGCGAGAGGCTGCCCCGGCTCTTCGCCGTCTGGCCTGAGGCAGATAATCCCACTGTAACCAGCGACCTTAAAGACAGGAACGTCCTCGACAGAAATCTGGGAGGAAACGGCGTAACTGTCAGTCAGGGAACGATGGGCCATGTGGGTTTTTTCTCCAGCGGAAAAGATTAGATACGCAGGGCAGGCCTCAGAGGCGGTTTACGGGGATCTTGATGTAGCTCACCCCATCGCCTTCGGGCTCCGGCATATGGCCACCCCGCATATTGACCTGCACGGAAGGCAGGATGAGCCTGGGCATGGATAGCGTTGAATCACGGGATGTCCGCATCTCCACGAAGTCATCTTCCGTTACCCCGTCATGCACGTGAATATTCAGCGCACGCTCGGCTGCAACGGTTGTTAGCCAGGCATACTCATCCCGACCCGGGGCCTTGTAATCGTGACACAGGAACAGACGCGTCTGTGGCGGCAGGGACAGAAGGCGGCGGATGGATTTGAACAGGCGGCGCGCATCCCCACCGGGAAAATCTGCACGTGCTGTTCCAAAGTCCGGCATGAAGATCGTATCACCAACAAAAGCCGCATTCCCAATGACGAACGCCAGATCCGCTGGCGTGTGACCGGGAACATGCAAAACGGTGACAGGCAGTTCTCCTATGGAAAATTTATCGTCGTCATGGAAAAGGTGATCAAACTGTGAGCCGTCACGGGCAAAGCGCGTTCCAGCATTGAAAATCTTGCCAAAAACTTCCTGTACGCGAATAATGTCGGCGCCTATGGCAAGCTTTCCTCCCAGTTTCTCTTGCAGCCAGGGGGCTGCTGACAGATGATCCGCATGAGCGTGGGTTTCAAGCTGCCAGTCAACGCTCAGGCCTTCAGCCACGACATAATCAACGATGGCCTGCGCAGAAGCAAAAGACGTCCGGCCTGCCGCAGCCTCATAATCGAGCACGCTATCAATGATCGCGGCATGCTTGGTGACAGGGCAATGCACGACATGACTTGCAGTATTTGTCGCCTCGTCGAAAAACGTGCAGATAACAGGGGCAGGAGCCTGCCCTTCTTCCACACGACGGATCTGGGCGCTTGCAGTCTCGATGGCGGCGTCATTCATGACGTTTACCTCTGGGATTTCGTGCTTTTACAGCATACTTATTATGCTTTAATTTAATTATTAAACTATGTTACGTCAAGGTTTCAGGTTCGGCCCAGAAGATACGCATGACTGATCTTACCTTTCAGGACACTTCATTCCCCCCGCCCCGCATCGGAGACGAGGCACCGGATTTCCGGGCCCGGACCACGCAGGGTGACTTCACGCTAAGCGAACTGCGAGGGCGATGGGTGATGTTGTGTGCCCATCCGGCAGACTTCACCCCTGTCTGCACCAGTGAGTTCATCGCACTGGCACGCTCGGAGGAAGAGTTCCGGGAGATGAACTGCGTTCTACTGGGCCTGTCGGTCGACAGTCTCCCGGCACATCTCGCATGGGTGGAGGCCATCCGGTCCCGTTTCGGTATTCGCATCCCTTTCCCGATCATCGAAGATCCTTCAATGATCGTCTCTCGCGCTTATGGGATGCTGGATCATGCCGCACAGGACAGCGCGACCGTCCGCGCAGTTCTTGTCATCGATCCGTCGGGATTTATCCGCGCCTCCCTCAATTATCCTGCAAGCGTGGGGCGATCAGTTTCCGAGCTGCTGCGCCTGCTTGCCGCTCTTCAGGAGGTGGACCGCAATAATGTCCTGACTCCCGAGGGCTGGTCTCCCGGAAATGACACGATCAAACCACCCGTCCAGACACAGGACGATGTGGCCGAGGCCGGTCCGGCGTGGTTCCTCCGCACGACCTCAGAGCGCTCGTCATGACTATCCTGACGATTGACGAAAGCCGTACTCTCGCGGAATGGCTTCGCCTCCTCGCGCAGCCCCAGCGCCTCATGATCCTCTCTCTTCTTCTGGATGGCAGCCATGCCGTCAGCGAGATTGAAGCCGTAACAGGCATCGGCCAGCCCACATTGAGCCAACATCTCGGGACGCTGCGCCGCGCCGGACTGATTGAATCCCGCCGAGAATCCCGCACAATTCATTACGGCCTGGCGGAAACAACCCATGCTGCGCGCGCACGCGCACTGATCCTGATGATGCGTAATGGCGCGGAGATCCCTCATACCCCGTCGCCCCCTGCTCCTGAGCGCCCCCGCAGACCAGCGGAAGGCGCAAGGTTTGCACAATTACTACCCAGAACTCCTCGTCATTAGGCCCAAAGGAAAAGCCTGCAGAATATTTCCCTATAATATGCAGCCCTCGAATACCTCGATGGAAACTCACTCGGGGTCAGATGCGCTTTTGTTTGCGAGGAGAGACACAATGACCAAAATTCCTGTTATTCTGGCACTTGCTTCCCTTGCTTTTGATACAACGGCATACGCTGCAACACGAGAAGAACAAACGGCAGCATGCAAAGGCGATGCTATCCGTTACTGCGCTTTCTACATCCCGAATGAAGACAAGATATCCGCCTGCATGAAGAAGAACATCGACAGGCTTTCTCCCCGCTGCCGCGCCATGTTCCAGCCAGCGCCAACAGCGAAAAAA
>Ga0157363_1005756_pt1 | contig 11599 bp, 6 predicted proteins | sample AttsexASBM1_FD_111477 | JGI IMG/M metagenome (GOLD analysis project Ga0157363, IMG submission 111477) | Fungus gardens microbial communities from leaf cutter ant in Ribeirão Preto, State of São Paulo, Brazil - Atta sexdens ASBM1 | ecosystem: Host-associated > Fungi > Mycelium > Unclassified ...
ACAATTTAAATTCTACTTAATTTTTATTAAAAATAAAAATTCGCATTCATGAAAGATATTAGTCTGAATATTAATCACTATTTACTCTTTTTTAAGTAAATTTAATAAGATACTTCATGAATATTTCGAATCGATCTAGATTTTATTTATCAAAGTAAAACCGCTGTCAGTGAAGCGATAAAATTGGGTCACGAAATCTTAATCATAACGCTGATTTTTCGAAATCATATTCTCTTATATTTTATTTATAATAAAACTCTTATGCTAGAATTTTTTTTATTTTTAATAAGTCTGTGTTTACTAAGATTTAATGAGAATTATCAAAAAAATCTTAGTGAAGAAATTAAATCAAAAGAACAGTGAGAAGTTTATATAAATAATATTATAATAAAAATTTATAATTTCTTTTGAAACATAATTCTTTTGAAACACAATCCGAATTTGAATATATAGCAATAGAGTGATAAAACAAAATAACTTAAACGATTCAACACACAAAGAATATAGTATAGAAATAACTATCTTGGTTTTCCGTCTTCACGAGGCGACTGGACCGAATCTTGATCAAAATTTTCCAGCTATTCAGAGTACGATAATTTCACGGCGACATAATAATTCAACGAAGAAAGAAATGGAAAATAAGACACAACACCACGATATGTTCTGGTAAAGGTGGGGAACCAATGTGAGACCAAGGGACAACGCCGTTGCGGGAAAGCTGATGCCGGTGAAAGCAGTGGACGCCTTCTTAGATCGAGACTCGTGAGACATCGGTTTAAGCCAGTCCACGTGCAGAAGGTGTATCGTCACAGCTTCTTACCGTCACTCCGGTGAAGTGTCATAAGGTGCCTTCAACCTTTGACATTGTCTCTTGATAGTATACGCGTCAGCGGTCTTCAAGAGGAGGCTGCATCTGCTATCACCTTCTGTAGAAAATTTTCCACGATAAATCGAAACTATTGCAAGAGAAAATAGATATCAAAATGGCGGTGCTTACACAGTGCTTTGGGATTCCAAAGTTGTTCGAAATACCGTGACCCTCGCGAAAGCCTTCAACGAAGTGAGAGAAATTGTGAAAGAAATTCGATCATGAATTACATTTACCACGTTCAAGATTAAGGATTTGCAATCCAGGATTAATCAGTAACCAAATCTAATCAAGTGCATTCTAAGATTTTGTTCAAAATTGAAAGTTTATTGTTCATATGAGAAAAGAACAAGAAGTTAGCTTTTCAAAGAAATTAATGGTGTGCCAATTAATTCCTCAATCGTTTTTGCAAGTGAAATTTCAACTAGTCGAATCTCATAAGAGAAACTTGACTTACAGCTTCCAACTAAGTCAAGTTTCTCTTCCAATAATTTCGGAGAAATTAGTCTTCAATTGTGAGATCTCTATACTGTTCTTCATCGATCGTAGTTAATGGAGAAGGAAATGGATCGTTCGTAAATTATCCTCACTGTAGTGCGCCCCTTTTAACTTTCAAGTGTGTGCAGTGAGATCACGATGATGCGCAAGGTATCCTCGAAGTGACAAGCGGAAGTTAAAGTCGATCATGAAGATCGTGCTTGGAGTGTTTCTGATCACTGTGGCGAGTGCTTTCGATCACCATGACACTTATTCATGGAAACACAGAGAGGATTGTAAAATTGCAACTGCAAGCCGATCGATCATACCGATTAAAGTTAAAGAATCTCGTCTACAGCGGTCCTATATATATCCATCGAGAAGGTTAAATCGGCGCGAGGACAATGTTCTTCAAAACTCACCGAGAAGATTCGCGATGGCCGACGATTCGAATGAGCATCACGATCTCTGGAAACCCGAAGCTGCCAGAATGAGACAAGATCTCACGCGTGAAAATCGAGCCATTGAGAGCAACCTGAAAAACGTGATAGGCATACCGTCCAAGGCCGAACAATATCAGTACTTTTCGAATTTTCCGTACGGCGATGATGGAACCACTGACGCCATATTGGAGAACACGGATCATCCAAAGAATTCTATGTTCTCTGAAGATACTCAAGATCATTTTTTGAACCATAATACAGAAGAGATGGATTGGAGCGAGCAGGAAGTATTTGAAAAGGACCTGCAAAACGATGAGAAAGAGGAAATAAATATTCAAGAAGTATTGAATGAAATCAAACGAAAGAGATTAAATGGAGTGCACGACGAAATGGTAGACGGACATCGACAGGGCAAAGGAAGGAAGTTGACCAGTCAGCAGCAAGGTGCCTTGCTAGTGGAGACACTCAGGAAGAAGCGAAACTACACCAATGATCATCGAGGACATAACTCCAATCTCCAGAGCGGTCTTATGGAGATGTTGGGTAGAAGTATGTAGGATGTAAAATGGGACAAAAATAGGATATAAAAAAAATTAGAAGTGCTGTTAACTAAATAAAATATATCCTGAAAGTGAATTTCGTAAATTGTTGAAAGATATAAGACCATAAATTATGAATCAAATAAATTATTTGATTGAATGAATAAGTAAAAAGAATATAGGGAGACAGATAATATTTTGTATCTACTTTCAAGAGTTTGTAAAATGAGATACTGGAATATCACAGATTTTCTAGTATTGACAAAATATGTCATCACAATAAATTATTAATGCAATTGGACATATTAAAACGACAGAATTTATTTCATAACAATTAATATTGGATCTTCAAAAGAAGACGCGCTAAATGCGAAAGAGTGTATTTATTTAGCGCAATTAAAATTACAATCGCGTGATAATAAATAAACAAATACATCGATATCACAACAGACATTCATTTTATGTTTTTTTATTGCAAAACAAATTCTTGACTAAATTATTTTTTAGTCAAAATTCCTACTTATTAATCATTTCTCATCTATTCATATTAAAATAATCCATTAATGATAAATTAACAATTTAATATTACTAAAGTAATCGGTAAACGTGCGACAATCTATATACGTAGATATTAATTGATATGTGGAATTTATTTCAGTGATACCGCAAACGTGCAAGTACAAAGGTGCGAGGTTTGAGTGCGGCCTCAGCCTTAGCTGCGTTTTTAATGGTGGTCGACCACTCGATTTATGTTCCGGAGGTTTAATATGGAGCTGCTGCGTGGACGACCAAGATATACCCGAAAAAGTACCGCGACCGACTGTGGGTCTGTTACAGAATGCCAGTAAGTTTTCTCGCATTAAAGTAAAATTATATATATCCCAAATGTAATATGTATATTAAAATATGCATGGATCTAATCCGTAAAGTTAGCACGACACTCTTAATATATAAAATGTAATGCCAGTAGCAGTTTTTCTTTATAAAATAAAAATAAAAAAGAGTTCTGCACTAAAAAAACCAAAATTGAAAATACGGTGTGCTAATTTTTTATAAAAATTTAGTATAAAAAAATGTGGAATCTTTTATGTAGAACTATGAAAAATGCTATTGGAACTGTCATTCTTTTTTATATTAATTTAGGATATCGTGCTAACTTCATAGATCCATATGTCAAGTTTAATTAATGTAATTTATTAATATTTTATTTAAAAAAATTTTTCTCTAATAACTTTGTAAGTTAATGTAGAAGATCTTACTTCTGTAAAAATGTTTTATTTTTTGATACACTTTAATTATATTAATCTAAACGATATGCTCGCGTAGTATATTCAAGCAAACAATAGGGTTAATTCACTATTTAAGGATGGAGGAGACAATGAAAATACGTCGTATGTTTTTCTCAAGGAAGAAAGAGTTTTTAATTCAACGATGTGTGTCTCTCAATTAACTCGTGAAGTCCTTTTATCTATCGTCATGCCGCTGTAAATTTACGACATCCTGAAAGAAGATTCGTGTTCTCCAATGTCACTAAACTGAGTTTCTGAACCGAGACTTCGAGATTATATCGCGCTGTTAGCGTCATTTGCTCGAGAGGAATTTCCGTAAACGCTTTTAAATTTTATGGTCAAATAGTCAAATCTCGTGACGATTACGATAAAATGACGCATTCGATGTATACTCTCTGCATGCAGTATAAGAGAGATTCGAATCATATTTAGTGAAGAAGCGCAAAGAGAACTCAAATGATACTAAAAGAGTAGGAGATGTAACGTTACTTTTTTAAATTAACGTTAGGGATTAAGATGAGATTAGATCGCGAGAAGGTTGAGAATCGTGAACTGAAAGGAGACACCGGCTGGAAGTAACCTGATTTCTATCCGACATCCGAAATTACACAACCAACAGCGTCCAGCTAGTATGTCGCTCGCGTACCAACGATGCGACAGTACGGCCAGCACTTTCAAATACAGTTATTCACACCTAGTTCACGCGACGGCATCGCGTTGCACGCCCGGAGAACTTTACGCGAGCGTGCTTTCAGCAAGTCGCTCACCGTAACCGCGTAACTATCAATACAATGGCATAAATAGAAACAGGCGAAGAAACGATGTCACCGAACAAGACAATTATAAATTGTATTATATTTTCTTATGACATTTTTATTCTTTTACATTTGCTTTCATCTTTCTTTCTCTCTTTCTCATTATATATTATATTATACGTATATTATACTCCTTACCTCATTATATATTTTACAGTACATGGTTTTGTCTAAGTACCGATCATGTAACTTTTTCCTTAACGGGACTTTTTCCTTAGGCGGAAACATAAAAAGTGAAAAATTACTCCATTAATTTCAATGATAAAAATTTTCACTTTTCACATTTCCGTCCTAGAGACAAAATTACATAATGAATACTCCGATTGTGTTTCCTGGTTGCAATGAACAATTAGAGAAAATAATGAAAGTGAAGAAAAATATTACTATTATTATAATATTATTAGTATCATAATAATTTTCTATAGGTATTTATTTCTCGAATAAATTTATTCTAAATTGATAGTCTTTAATTTTTTAACTGCAGTGATCAAAATATCAGCTAATAATAAAGCATAATTATAATAATCACAATGTTATCGGACTTAAGACTGTAATTTCGACTAAAAGTGTCAACCAAAGAATCAGATAAAAAAATCAATAATTAAATAGTTAAATTAGCTCCAAAATTGCTATGAATATGTTCTGAAATCATAATGCAAAAAATAAAACAATAAATAATTTCGCCTACAATGACTTTATGAAGCGAAATGACTATATTTTGCAGTTTTAAGTGAATAATTTTTGAACATAAGTAAATCCAAATAAATTTTTATTAATGTACATAGTTTTATTAATATATACATAAAAAATTTGATTAATTCGTACTTCTACTTTATCAAATTTGCAAATAAGTATTATAAAGTATTATAAAATGCGATTTTACAAAGAAGCAAATAAAAAATTAAATAACTTTAAACCAAATTTTTCAAAGATAAAATTTTATACAGATACTTAAACGTATAATAAAATAATATGAATTTTTTATATTTTTGGTAATGTTTTGAAATATGACGTATACATCCTTAAATTTGGCCGCACAGCCACAACGCGAGTGATTCCGAGTAGCTAATAGCGACATCGTTACATTGCCCAGCGTTTACCCTAAATCTCGGGCACCAACAGCCACACGTGGATGACGACGTGCACATTTACGGCAGCGCGATTAGGCCTAATAGGCCCTCGCACAGCCAAGAGACCCATCGGCCCACGTATATGGATGGTGTCAGTAATCCAACCAACCATTACGATTCATCTTACGCGATTTGGAATCATAATCGGCCGAACGATCTCGCAGTCGGTCATGACCGACCGACGTTCACCACTCGTCCGTATCACACAGTTCAGGATTATCCACAGGACGAGTACAACAGCGGCTATCCGCCCGCCGCTTCTAGTGACCCAATCGAGGACTCGTCCAATGCCATGGACTACTCCAGATACCGTGGTAATCGCATGAGAATGATAGATTATTGCACCGAGTGTCGCACGATATGTGTCAAGCGCACGAGTCGGAGGACTCATTGAAAACCTCGGTGAGTTCAGATTCCAAAGATTACAGACACGCAAGAATCCTGCCGTGTCTCTGTAGTATGGGAAATTGAGCTCACCTCGAAATTGTATTCCTTACGGTTAAAATTTATATCGTTTCGACCTTCTACCTTGTCGACTTTATGCTTTTTATGTTTATTACTATCAATTTTATTTGCAATATTGAGAACTGGCGAATCTCTTAGATGCTTAACTATTGATAACTTAATTATTGATTTGAATATACTCGTTCAATGTTTGATTGAAAAGACACCAATTTATTCTAATCATCTGGATTATAAGTGTGTGATTTAGACCAACAAATATCAACAGATAATTATTAATCTTCATATCAGATATCAGATTTAATTTATTCATGTCGAGAATGAAAGTGCTGATTTTAAAAAATATAAAGAATTACAGTTTCGATGGAAATCAGTATGAAATATACGAGACGAACTGGACGAATTTCATAAGATGAATGACATCGAGACGATACAAAATATTTATTATTAAATATACCGGTTAATAATAATAAAATTGATCTACAGTATCCCCAATAACGGAGACAGTATTTAAACATGCATACAATGTTTCGCATGGAAACCGCACAAATATGCTTTCATCATCACATCGCACATTTTTTTGCACAAAGTGTTGCCGGAAAACAATTGAGAAATTGAATTTGAAGAAAAAAAATGAGAGAATACTAAAATAAAAATGGTTGGCCGAGAACGAGAGATAAAACAGAAAAAATGAAAAACAAGAAGGATAAAAGGAGAACTGGATAATTGAATGAAGCAATATGGAACAAAGAAGAAAATTATATTTTAATCGTCCTCTTTTCTTTTAAGCATTGAAATACAAGATAGGAATATGAGACAGAATATTTTAGAATATCAAAATTGGTCTTAAAAATTAGTTTTACAACGAAAATATATAATTTTTAATTATAGCTATGTATTATATGTATATAAATTAATTTTTTTCTTTTATGTTAATTAATTCTATAAGTCGTATAAGAAGAATTTATTTGCCATAGATAAGTTCATATAATTAATTATTACTATGCATATAATATTCGTAATATTATTTAATTTACTACAATAATACTACAATAACTACAATAATTAAGTAGTAATTTTATTTACTACACAATATATATATTAGATTACACGTTAAATATAAAAATGAAATTAAAAATTTAATGTAAAATGACTAATTTCACGTGTATAATTATGTAATGAACACCTCATATTCATATCTTCTCCTATCTTAAGCAAAATCACTAAGAAAGTTTCGCAACGATTAATTGTAGATAATGTATCTCTATAATCTGCGGTAATAAACAGAGTTCCTAAAGTCGCGCAAACTTTCTACACTGTGTACCATGTCTATTTTCTGCTTTCAGTCTTTCACTAAAGCGCGAAGAATCTTAAAGTAGACACTTAGGTACCAGTTTAATTGCAGATAATTATAGAAAGTATCAGTTAATAAATTTTTAGTGTGAGCTTATCTTCTGCATCGCAGTTTTATTTTCTCCTCTATGACACGCACAAACATTATCTTTTCGATCATGTATTGATCCCCAAATCACTTTTGCATCATCGTGTTATCATATGTTATCACCAACACATCGAACATTTTCACTTGAACGCGTAGATGAGATCTTGCAATAGCTAACATAGACGATATTTCAGGCTGTGGCGAGCTCTATACGAGAAGCAATAGGATCGTAGGTGGACACTCATCTAGTTTCGGTAGCCATCCGTGGCAGGTAAGATCCTTCTTGTACAATTTTCTACTCTCCTTTCCTTAATTATAAACATATCTCTCGAGTGACACACTCTTCCTTTCTGCATTATTCATTGGGAACGAGCCATCAATTTGCTCGGTTCGCCTAGCGCAGAGGGGGACGAAAATAATCTATTAAATCTTCTCTAAAGGCCGCGAGCCATGACGCGGACTCGGATACATATTTCATGTAACGCGGCTGTAAATAGACCTCTAAATATTCTCTTTGTTGCAGGCCGCTATTCTTAAGTCAGGATTCTTACAAAGTAAGAAGCTGTCTTGCGGCGGCGCCTTGCTGAACAATCGATGGGTGGTCACAGCGGCACACTGCGTCGCGACGTTAGTATTGGCAATTATTATCAACAGTTTAGTACAATAGAAATATTGATATATGCATATCTTTTATGTCAGAACACCAAATAGCAATTTGAAAGTTCGACTCGGTGAATGGGACGTTCGAGACCAATCGGAACGGCTTGTCCATGAAGAATTTAATATCGAGAGAAAAGAGGTTTTTCCTTTAAATATTAATACTTTTAATACTTTTTATTGATTCAACAGTATTATATCCAAGAATTCCGCGTTGCAACGTAATATTAAAAAATAAATTTCAAAATACACACTCACTTATTTTATCACGCATATCTTTAACCAATAAAGCATGATAACTTAATAATAATAATTACGCTAAAATAACAAAATAACAACAGATACATCCGCAATATTCTCCTACCGACTTTCGAAATGATGTGGCTTTGGTGAAGCTGTCCCGGATAGTAGCTTTCAAACAGCACATCGTCCCGGTTTGCCTGCCGGCGAGGAATTTGAAGCTCTCCGGCCGAACCGCAACTGTCGCTGGTTGGGGACGAACCAGACATGGTCAAACTTCGGCGCCATCCGTTCTTCAAGAAGTCGACGTTGAGGTAAGTGCACTATCGACCAACGTACTCATCTTTGATGATAACTTGTACTCGTCTTTTCAGCCAAAATATGCGCAATAAAAATAATATGCAATGTATCGTACAATACAATTCTGTAAATTGTTTTTGCGACTGTTTTATATTAATTTGTTTCTTGTTAATTTGTTTATGTTAATTAATTCTATATAAGTCGTATAAGAAGAATTTATTTGCCATAGATAAATTCATATTAATTAATTATTACTATGCATATAATATTAGTAATATTATTTAACACAATAAATAATTTTCCTAATTATATTTATATGTATATATATATTTATATGTGTATATATATATATATATATATATATATATATATATATGGGTGTGTGTGTGTGTGTGTATGTATGTATTTTTATTTAGGTAATACCGAACGATAAATGTCAGAAGTGGTTCAGAGCAGCCGGAAGAAGAGAAACCATACATGACGTATTTCTCTGTGCGGGATATAGACAAGGCGGACGAGATTCTTGTCAGGTAATCAATCAAAATAGAATATTCCAAGAAATATTCGATTAATTCACTATTAGCTAAACACAAGTGCAACTAGGACTGTTTACAATTTGACTTGTAATAGGGTGATTCTGGCGGACCGCTCACAATGTCGGTGGAAGGCAGACACGTTCTGATCGGTTTGGTTTCCTGGGGCATCGGTTGCGGTCGCGAACACCTACCCGGTGTGTATACCAATATCCAGAAATTCGTGCCCTGGATCGATAAAGTTATGAGCTAAAGCGGAGAAACTTCAATCCTTCGAAGGACGAATTGTTTTACCCGAAAAAAGAAAGAAGGAGCACAAAAAGAAGAAAGAGGTGAATAAAGACGTGAAGTTACCAAAGCTCTTATCATCCTTTTAAAGACTTTTACAATCGTGCTCGATTATGAAGAATTAGGCACTCTTTTTCGAAAGTGCCAAAAAAAAAACATAATGGTTTTTAAAGCGTTGTTATATGAAGATCATTAAATATATCCGAAACTAGGAATAAAAAAGTAATCAAAAATTACAATTGATGTATTCCAATGATTAATTAGCAACGTGAAGTTCTTGAGATGCTAATTAGTAATAATAAGTGAAGATATTTAATATATAAACATCATTTAAGCTTATAAGCTTTATTGTTGTTACTCGTATTAAATAATTTATTGTCATACATACATATATATTAAAACGAAAAGATGTTTCCAAATTCAGAAGAATTCGTCTTATTAACCCTTACCGTATGAGTAACGATTCTTGTTCGTGCAAGTTTCTCGCAAGCTCAGTTAACTCGGCGCTTGTTATTGTTGCGTAAAAAAAATTCGTGATGGGGGGGGGGACCTGTGCGCGACCCCGGCTGTCAATCTGCCTGTAACTGGCGTGCAGTTCAAGTTGATGTGAGACATTAGTAACCCTTGTGAGTATACGATGTTAATTTTTTGTGAAAATAAAAATTGTGTCAAAATTATTATAAGTATTTTATTTTCACTCTAAATCAATGTCTGAATGTTTGTTTTCATTAAAAAAATTTCTTTCTAAAAAAATTATTTATTTGTGAGCAACATCACATTTACATATGTATAGATTGCAAAACGTAAAACTTTTCTTTTACTTTTCTTTTATTTATTTAAATATGTTTTTTCATTTTATATTTCTTTTCATTAAAAAAAACATTATATTATACACAAAATAAAAAAATGCGTTTTAACTCGATTTTTTCTATATGTCCTTTCTGAAGATTAGTCATATTCATGTGTTCAAATAATTCAACTTTTCGTAGAATTCGAAGTTCTAGTATTTTTTTTCTTTTTTTTTTTTCATAACTTCACAATACAAAACTCTGCAATCATTTTTTTATATTCATTTATTATGAAAAGTTATAATTTTTTCAAATCAAATGCCATTTTTTTCCCAGCTTATGAGTCTTTCGGTAATTATAGATTATCCTACATTTTATTATTTATTTAAAATGAAGAGTCAATATTTATTCTAGAAAGTTGAAAGTATGTTGGTAAATTTTTAGAGATTTTTTTTAATTATTTTGAAGAGGTGAAAAACCGAAGAGATTTTAGTGATCCCTGATAGTATGAATGAGACACCAAATTATACATAATACGGTAAGGATTAATACGATAAATTATTGACATAATTTTTTTATTAATATTAATTCATGTTACATAAAGTTTTAAGAATTCAGGAAATAATAAGTATTTTGAATGTATTTAAAAAATTTATTTTGACTCAAAATATAAGATTTATGAAATCTATTTTCGTTTTTGATGTTCAGTTGTATCTTCTTGCATTCGAGATATTTCAAAATATGAGGAATATTTTCTTATCATTTATCAATAGAAACTTATTGGGATTCACAAGATAGCTTTGCACCGTCTATAACCGTCTATAAGCAGTATTTCACGCCCAGATCGCAATTTCTTCTGAAGAGATTGCAAAATACGTTCCATTTGAAATGCTTATCTATGTCTCTTCCATTTATATTTGAAAATTCATCTACCTTTGTGTTATCTGGTTATCTAGCTCAATCAGCTCTATGTTAAAAATATGAGTCTCTATCGATCACTCTTCACACCCATTTCAACGTTTACTTTTTCTTTTACCGACAGGAATGCATAGTTGGATTATCTGCTCCAAGCATGCATTCCGCGATTAAATGTGAAGTAAAAGAATCATAATAGAAAAGATGATTCTTTGAGAATATTAGAAAATGGCGATTGCAAGGTGATTGCAAGGTGATCACAAGGAGTAAATTTCTTGGGAAAAATAATATTCTTATCTACCTTAAGTAATATTTACTAATCATACCTGAACATTATAAAATAAAAAATATTAAAAAATATGAGATATATTAAAAATCATTAAAAAAGGTACAATCAATAAAATTAAAATTGCT
>Ga0157363_1005759_pt1 | contig 11595 bp, 8 predicted proteins | sample AttsexASBM1_FD_111477 | JGI IMG/M metagenome (GOLD analysis project Ga0157363, IMG submission 111477) | Fungus gardens microbial communities from leaf cutter ant in Ribeirão Preto, State of São Paulo, Brazil - Atta sexdens ASBM1 | ecosystem: Host-associated > Fungi > Mycelium > Unclassified ...
GAATTTATCGTTAATGCCTGTTTCTATGAACGTAGATTAATTTCAATCTCAATTCTTATAGTTTTTATCTTTTTCTAATTCTTATAGTTTTTATCTTTTTCTAATTCGTAGAACTAAAAAAAGACGAAGAGTTAGTTGAACAGAAATTTAAGTTAAACTATGTTAATAGAAACAAGCATAAATTATTAACCCCTTTGTGCCACTTTCAATATGGTACACTTGAATTTTATTATATGCTACAACTTTTTTATTAATAGGAGCATATATAATACAACAATTAAAACTTCCACGAATTTTTTCATCGAGGAAGTTACGTATTTGACGAGTAATTTCTATCTTGATACATCGTTAAATATTGGCGTTTCGTAAACATTGCAGTTCACTTCATCATAGCAAGTAACTTGATACAGTATCACTCTGATGAAGTGAATTATAACATTTACGAAATGCTGGCATTTAACAATATATTAGAAAGACGAAGATAACCCATAAACCATATATCTTTCTTAAAGATAGTAATGCCCGTTTCTATCAATATAGATTAATCTCAATTTATTTTTCATTTTTTTTTATTCTTAGATCTAAAAAAAAGGTTAGTTGAATCGAAATTAAAATTAAATTACATTACATACAAACGGACATACATTTGCTAATCCTTAAATATATTCTTAATGGCATTTTGATGGAAAAAAATTTATTACAATGTATGTTCATTTTTATTCGATATTTTTGTACAATACCTTATATATTACACTTGTGATAAAAATATAATGTCCGAAGAATTAAATTGATATAAAATTACAATATTAATTATACATTAATTACAATATTAATTACATTATTAAATTCATTAGTTCTAATGTGTCGTGATGTTTTGATTTAATAATAATGTAATAGTTGATAATATTTATAATTTATTCATTTAATAACAATGTAATATTTGATATTTACAATTCATTTATTACGTTATTACAAATTATATCAATTTGAAATTATTAAACAATTTATATGCCTTGCATAATTTTAATTTTATAAGGGATATATTAAATACTTTTTAATGTAATTAATGCGAACGCTCTTTAATCGTCAAAAACGCAATAAATATAAATGAATGCGTGTCATAATGTAGATAATACGTAACACATCATTCAACTATATCTCTTATTTTGAAAATCCATAACCGATCAGTTAGATCACTATTGTAAACAATGATAGTGGCACCGAATCTACAATACAGAAAAGCATATGGAAAATCGCGATGAGACTATGGTCACGATAGTTTCATGCAATTTTCCATTGTTATGCATAACGAGACAAGAATGGTGAAGTGGTTACAGACTCGTTTGCAGGAAATGCTCGTGGAAATGTTTCGTGACCGCCTCTTCTGATGGATCGTCGTCTCAGCGTAATTACAAGATAAACATTCGTGTTATTCTTATTGACGTTCAACGGCACGCGAGTCGAAACTGGCCGATCCGTCCGACTGATGTTCGTATCTTGAACGAAATGCCTTCCCTTCGTTTACCGGGTGAGAATGGCAATGATATGCCTATATGAAATTATAGGTGTTCGGAAGCAATTTGCTGGATAGACATCAATGGTCGACAATTTATTGTCACGCTTTGATTCGATACGAAACTGAATTTACGACACGTGATACACGCACAAGAGACATTAATTAATCTTTTATTTATGGAGGGGGGCGGTCAATGATAAATGAACAAAAAACATTTTGCTAGTAAGAACATCTAAATAATTCACATTGATTACGATAATGCAGATCATCGAGGAAAATTTACCATTGAACGGAATATCTAATAATTAGATGAATTGCGTGGAAGGGATGAGGAGACCTTGCTTCGAATAGTAGCAAGGTTAAGCTTTTTCTAGCTATATAATACTCTTTGTATAACGGCGATATTAGGTCACCACCGTTCTGCACTGACGGTGTCATAAGCGACGATAATGATTATGCACGAGTGACAAGACATGCGCCTTTTAAATAGACACGTGATTCTATCATCAGCGTAATTAACAACGTGGTATTGCTTCTCATTAGAATTATGATATTTTGATAACAGTCAACTGTGATATTTCAACGGTTCTGCTCTTTGGCATTGTATAATTAATTATCATATCATTAAATTTATAGAGAAAATATGGTGGGTCTAGGCCAGCTTGTACTAACAAGCAAATAATTAATTTGCGACATGAAAAAATGTTCATTTTTGTTTAAAATTAATTACAATCTCTCTCTTTCTCTTTTGCACATTGTTCACAATGTTTATTTTGATGAAATAAAATTGATGTATCGTAATTTATTTAATTTTACATCGTTGCTTTTTTTTCATAAAATGATTCCATCTCTTGTTACAGGTAAAATGTCGTACAAGACTAGAAAGCGAAAAGAGATCGAGGAGCGCAAAGTAAATGATGGGGAACAAGACAATTTTTTTACCGATGAGATGAGGGAGGAGATGGAAACGATGTGGGAGGTAATTAAAATTTCTCATAATTATATTGGATTCTTAATTAGATAAAAAAAACACGACATTATAATACTTTTTCAGATACCACAAATTTTCCATTTCCTCTACTTAACAAAGGAATCTCTTAATATACCTCAGTTATCTTTATACGAAATGGAAAGGATGCTATTGATACCGAGGGCCTCTAAACATTTAGCAAACATCATGACGTGTTTGCTAAGGTGCATATATTAAATCCGATTAGATTTAACTATATGAAAAGATGATATTATAATACAAAATTTAATTTCAAAATTCTAGTTCCCCGATAACCAAAGTAAAGCTACGCAAGGTGCCACCGATGCCATATGAATTTTGGACCAATATTCTCGCGTATAAAATGTCAAGCTGGTTCAAAATTTATCGTGCGAAGCATAAAGACGCAACCAAAGTATGTATTGTCGTAAGTTTGTATTGCAAACTGATAATATTTATAATTTTTATAATTTTATATTAAATATGTACGCAACATTTTAGAACATACACATATATATATATATATATATACATACACACATACATAACATGCACGACAGTGATCAGAAATATGATCAAAGATTTTTAGGTTCTAGAAACTATCGGTGTTGAACCAGAATTCTGGAGCGTTTTCCCCGAAACTTCGATGCTCGATGGCAAAGATTTTGAAGATCTTAGTTTCAAGCAAAGAGTCTGGTTGCTAAAAACTGTCTGTGATACAATCATGGTGAGTGATACAATCATTAGTGATCATCTAAAAAATAAAGAGTTGTTAAATTAAACTATCATAATTCTTGTAGCATACTAGAAAAACAGTTCAAGAAGACATGGTGAATCAACCATGGGAAGATCAGTTTGAAACAGTTTTAGGAATGGATCGTAATGGGGCAAGATACATTTATTTCCCTCAATTTATGCCGAACGATCTCAGAATTTATAGGCATTCTCTGGACAATAAGATCTTGTCAACTGTTAAGGTAATTCACTTATTCTTCTGTGAAATCTAAATAATGCCCATTTCTATCAACGTAAAGTTAACTTTAATCTTGATTTGATTTACTCTTCTTCTTTTTCTAATCCTTGGAATTAGAAAAAGATGAAGAGTAAGTTGAACCGAGATTAAAGTTAATCTACAATTGGTAGAAACGAACCTAACAATGTCTACACAATTTTAAAAAACAATGTCTTGTTCTTTAAAAAAGATAATAGAAATATTATAAACGAATAATTGTTATAATTATATATCTTTCCCTATATCTTTAAATTACAATGTCTAATATAATGATCAATAAGTTTTAATAGCAATAAGTTTATAAATACGATTAAAAATATTCTCAAAAATCTCGGTATTCTAGGTATTCAAAAATCTAGAATCTTATATAGATAACATAGATATCTAGTCTTAGAAAGTTTTAAAATGTTACGATATTTTGTATAAGTTTTGCATATTTTACAATAGCTATGTAAACATATTAATTAATAAATTATGAATTTTGCAGCCTGTCAGACAAGATCAAGAGACGAAGAAGAGGAGCAAATTCATTAGATACAAAAAGAGAAAATTACAAATACACAACAATAACTTATCTGATCACAGGCTTGAAAATAGAAACGATGATAAAGATCTTAGTAATAACGACAGCACTACAGGTTCGTTCATCAGTGAGGATACGAATTTGAGTAGTATCAGCACGTGCAGTAATAACAACAACATAACCCTGGACACTATAAACAGGAAGCGTCGTAGGAGCTTGTCAAAAACGTCCGAGGAAAGTTCAAATGCAAGATCCAGCGGCTATGACACCCATAACTCCAGCGATACCAAATCTGTTGATGACGAGTCTTCGCCGATGTTCAAAGGTTTTACTAATACTCAGAATGATAATTGCAGTATAGGAATAATTAATGAAATGTTACATGATTTGAAAACTGAAATCGACGAAGAAAAAAAAATGAGTGAACGCGAAAGCAGTAATGAATTAATATCACAAGAAAACTTAGTCGAATTGTATAAAAATACTGTAATATCCTGTGGTGAAACATTTGATGAAAAGGATGAGAACGAGAAATCAGGTGATACTTTGTCCAGTAGTTCAAAAACAGACGACGAGAAATTGAATGAGATAATTAATGCCGAAAGTTCCAAATTATTTGAAGATGTATATTCCAAAAATATTCCCGCCAGTGATAATGTAAGTGATATTTCAATGAATTTGACATCTAAATCAGATGACGAGAAACTGAGTGAAACGAAAACTAGTGATAGTAATGTTAACACAAATGAAAACAGTTTAAATAAAAAAAGAACTTTTGAGTTATTTTATTCATCTTCCTCTATCAATAGTGCGTCATTAAGTGAAGAAGTGACTAGACAGTATCTGAATAAAACGCTACCAGTGATAGAAACAGAATCAAATAATTTGAGAGAAGGAATGAAACTACGATCTCGAAATGTAAAGCAGTACAATAAAAAACATACAACAGAAAATGAGATAAATGAAAGACAAGAAGTAGAAAACGATCAAATGAATGAAACAGATGAAGAAAATTTAAATGAGCGATTACAAACAAGCATAGAATACGATTTGGACAATGACGCAAATAATATTGATATCGATTATAATTTGCAAACATCCACGGATCCAAAGACAGATGAGTGCAAGCAACGTTTTGACAAGATGTTGTCTGATCTTAGCGTTTCTGATTTTTATCTTGTAGTTGACAGTGTAGAAGAATTACGGGATCTCATTGCCAATTTTTCAGAAAGTGATTTGGAAAGCAATAATTCTAGTAACGTAAGCTTTGCGTTATCTCTAACATTTTTAGCATTTTTGTCGTAGCCTCGTTCCATTAATCGTCATTAATACTCGTATAATATTCGTCCGATTATCTTTACATATCACTTGATCACTTTTTATTTGTTTAACTGCCGACCATTTCACAATAGTTCTTATTGTCATTTGATCATTGTTTCTCTTTCTCATTGAATTGGTTCTCATTGGATCTATATCAGATATCAACATAATTAGAATGCTCTTTTGAACTAATATCCATGCTATTGGTATATGTTACTTTTGCGACTTATGTAATCAATTATGTAAAAAAAAAATAGTTAAAATATTTAGTTGCGATATTTAGAATGCATGTCTTAATGAATAACAATTACTGAGAAAGACTAAAAGCAATGGTCGAAACGTTTATAATTAATTTTTTCATGTAAATTTGACTAATAAATTTGCATCGATATCAGCATGGCTATATGGCAGCATGATATATATCTCTCTTTTATTAATTTACTCTTACAATTAGAGTCTTTGCTAATTTATTGTCTAATATATTTTCATAATATTTTGTTGCATTGGCTAAAAATTACGCTGCGTTTACAGGCGGAAATTATTCCTTTGTGTGAAGTAAAGTTAATAAAGAAGTTGACTGAATTATTAAGTTCTGTGGAACCAGTAGAGACAACTTTAAAGGATGCAATGCGAAAAGCAAAGGCAAAACTTCAAAGGGAATGGTCTAATTTTAAAGAAGGGTATGTATAGCAACTTGCATTTTTATATCTTACAATGCGAAGTAATTGGACATTATTTCTAAAAATCTCATACATTGTCATAACGATCACAAAAAAAAATTATAATTAAAGATACTGTGAAATATCATTTCACTATTATTCCGCTTTATTAATGCACATTTACGAAATATTTTGATTTTGATCAATAATATACATAGCAAATAATGTTGTATATCTTCATAACTTTTCATATCTTTTCATTTTCATTGTCTGGAGAATTCGAATTACCTGACGCCTTGAGATTGCTACAATCCATGTGATTTACAATGTGGTCGTTGTCCACATTTCTTCTAGTAACGTTAAATGTTAATCACTTTTGTCGAGCATGTATGGTAGACAAACATGTGATGTGTTGTAGCAGTGTGGAGGATCAGGACTCATCCGGTGAGAGTGGTCTCAGCTCTAATTGGTGGGTTCTTGGGACGCAGGGCAGGGATCCACTCTCAATTCCCGGAGACGCAACGTTACAAACGTTATCGCAATCTGCCGTATCCCCACTTGGCACCAAAAACACACAAAAACAATCACAAGTCGAGAGTGAAAACGAAAGTACGGTCAAAGATTCTAAACAAAGTCACCACGAGAGCCGAGAGCCGAGTAATGAACGGCAAAATGGAAATGATAACAAACAGCCGGAGATCAAGGCGGCATCAGGAAGAAACGAAGTTGTGGAAGAAGAAAAGAAACTGGAAATCAAACAAGACGGAGAAAACGAGAATGCATCAGACGAAGGTATTCTTTTCCGTCTTTGATTTCTCATTCGATTGTCTTATTCTTCTTTCATATTGAAAATAATACATCCTTCGCAGATGCAAACCAGGAAACGCAACACAGTAGACGGGTGTTACGAGCACGCGGCATCTCTTCATACACAGAACAACTTTATTCAGATGACGAGAGCGATGAGGACGAGCTGGAGGAATGGGCCGACGTTGAGGCAGTATACGCGGCTCCCGGCACACAGGCCAATACATCCGCTTCTCACACTAATTCGAAAGAACGAAACGCTGACAACTGGTCGGACGAGGAGGACTCAGACCAAGATTGGATTCTACCGAGCTCTCGCAAAAGGAAAAATAAACGTTCGTGTGAGTATCCAATATCTTGAAGAAAAGCTATACTATTATATTTTTTTCTCTATTGAGGCTAGATTTTTCATAAAATTTATTTGAATATGAGAATATAATTAATAACAATTTTAATATGAAAGAATACTGGTAGAAAAAAATTGAAAGTATTATAAAAATTATTAAATTCTGTATCATGTAACACTTTTATAACTTCAATATTTGTACTGTTTTAGCTACCAATCGAAGATTAAAATCATTTGAACATAAAGTACAGAATATCACAGAAAATACATCTCAGAGTAATACGGCGTTTGATGTTTCTCATCCTAATGCGAAAATTGTTAAAGATAAGTTGAAGGATAAACTCAAAGATAACAAGAGAGAGCCTGAAAATGCAGCTACTCCGCAAATCTTTGGTAACACTGCTTCTGTAGCGAACAACAAAAATAAAAGAGAAGTGCCTTCCATGGACACGATTTGTAAGATTGAATCTGTCAAGAGTGTGCATTCGGAACTTGACATTAAGGATGAGGGTCCGATGTACGAGTCCAATTCAAACGCCACAAGCCAGCAATATGAACAGAGCAATTACGAACCCACGAATACGCAAAAATATTATTATATGGTACCACAGAATTCTGGAATGGTGTCCCAGGGGGCGATCATTCAGGGAGCTGTGCCGCAAACTCCGCATGCGACTTACTACATGCAGCAGCCTTACGTAATACAGGCTCCACAGAGCAAATATCTACCCCCTACTCAGCAACAACAGTTTGTATATCAACAGCAGAGTCCGCAGATAATGGCTCAACCGTACGTCAACAATACGAATTACGTATCTTATGTAGCGGTTGCAACACAGCCTCAAACAGAGTACATGGTTGCACCTGGACCGATGATAAATCAACTGAATTCGCAGAATCCAGTTCATTGCGCTCCCAGACCGCAGAATAGATACATGCAAAATAACAGACAACTGGCACCGCGACAGAACTCACAGCATTTTAATGGTACGGTAATAAGAAGCATTGGCACACCTGTCAGAGGTCAGAGACCCACCAATTCGAAAAATGTTCCTTTGTCGAGGCAAAAGCAGAAAACATCACAAACATCCAGCACAGAAAACAGCGGTCAGAAGGTCACATCTCTGATCATGCTCAGTGATAGCGATGATGAGATAGAAATGATCATTATGGAGAAAACGCCTAATACCTCAGAAAAAACTCCAACCAACAGAGCTAGATTATTGGAGTCTCAAAGAATTGCTAATCAATCTAGACAGAAACCTACAATTACTTCGGATATCACTGTCCCTTCAACAAAAGGTATTCTCTCACCGCAAATCATTCAACGAATGAGTCAGGGTGGTATATCCATCACGCCAGTGAAGAACAATCCACCGCCAACGACGAATGCCAATACGCAGTTAGTGGTAGTCGTAAACGAGACTGGCAGTCATTATGCCTTGGCACTACCCAATGGCAGCAAACTCATACTCACTCCGGAACAGGTAGCGCAGATTAGAGCTTCAAATGGAGGGAAACTAATTTTGTAGAACGTGTAATTAATCATATTACACAAATTGCGTGTCTTTGTTCTATTTCTTAAGTTTTCACAATCGCAATAACATGTAAATCTGATACATGCAAGTTTTATCTTCATACCTTGCCGATTTAGTCATTAGTCTGTAAAAACAGAAATTTATTGATGAGGTATATCTCATCAAATACAATCGCAAATGTTTGAAAAGAATTAAGTTAAAGATTTTTAAATAGATTATCTATCTTCCGTTATATGATGTACAAAGAATATTAAAAAAAATTATTTCTTAATTTTAATTAGTTTCTTTTCACAATGTGTATAGTAAATAACGATCTTAAGTATGGTATAATAGTATAAACTAGGAAATTGAAAATAATAGAATTTATATTAAAACTTCGTATTTCTTTCATATTCTTGGAACAATCACGCATGTATATTGCATGGGTACAAAAATAATGAAATTTTCGCTAAAAAAAATCGGGTTTATAATTAAAATTGCAGAATTAGTGCAAAATATTGTTATATTTGTAAAAAAAATATGAAAACGTTTTTTAATTTTTTTTTTATAAAGAATATTACGAATCACATAAATGCTTCATCGAATAATAACATGATATTGGATACATGCCTAAAATTCGAATAAATATTTATGTCTTTTAATTTTGTATTACAATAAATATAGAAATGAGATAATATTGTAAAATTAAAAGGCACTAATATTTAGAGTTTCATACAAAATTTATGAATTTCTATAAAAGAGATATTGATTCGATAATACGCAAAATAATTAACTTTTACATGTAAAATAAGCTGCTATTTAAAATAATTATTAATATTTGCAAGTTAAAAAATTATAATTTTGTTCACATATTTTTAATTTTTAATGTTTGTTGTGTTAATGTTATGTTAAGTATTAAATTTTAAAGAAGGCAATTAGATACCTCTCTTAATTGAGATTAAATCTCTCGTTTATGTTTTTTATATAATTGTCCTTTATAAATTTTACTAATATATTTTTGTAATTAACCCACAATATAAATGCATGTAATTTACATGAGAAAATTGTTCTTGAATATCACCGAAATTAATGTGCATTGGTCTATATGAATATATTATCATATTCTATATGAATATATTATCATGACATGATATCGAATATTATATTTCTCATGTATTAATTATACAGATAACAATGTATAAAAATAGAGATATTTCTCTAAATATAAATATTATTTTCTTTTCTCTATCTACATAACTAAGCAACAATGTTTTTTATGTTACAAAAACAATCTCACTGCAAGAAGAAAGTTAACACTTGCATTAAACCAAATAGGAACGTTAAATCGTTTAACACAAGTATTATGAATAAATGGTAACATAAATCAACAGCGGATCTGACCCAATCGAAAATGGGACGCAGTACTCATTAATTGGATTACAGGAACTCGGCGAATTTTTCTTAGTTGCATTCTCGATATAAGATTAATAACATAACGAATGTGTTCATCGTATGAACGTTTTTTTTAACATTAACACAAGGCTTCTGGATGTCCTTGGATACAGCCGCTTTCTTACACTTGATTCTTCTTTCGCGCGTACGGTAAATCTTTATCGAAGGCCAGGAACTTGGACAGACGTGTCCCGTTATAAGGTGTGTTACTTCCCGGTGGATGAAGCCTCATCTAAAACAAAGGCCATCAGATAATCATATGCGTGACGATAGCGTAAATAATTTATCCATGAATCCATGTAATTTACATTTTCCTCTCGCACTCAACATTGATTAATTATTTATCTGCACTTAATCTTGGAGAACTACGTACCACATGCTCCTGAGTTTCAATATGTTCCTCGAGATATCGCAACACAGATCGACGACAAAAGAATATAATAAACAATATTTATTCTATCAATGCTTTATTTATATATGTAAATGTGATATGAAAGTAAAATCTTTGTGTACACAAATAGAGGAAATTTATAAAATATTTTATATTTGCAGATTCATGAAAAGTTCCATAGTTTTGTTCAGGCATCACGAAATTGTCGAAAAATTAGTCTTTTTTTATGAAATTCTTATACTTTATAAAATTCTGTGATTATATTTTTTTATCATTTTTAGATTATTATCATAAATAGATGAAATAAATTTTTTAAGATATCCATAACTAAAATCATCTATAAGCATTACAAAGTAAATGCTGGCGATACGATTAATAATGACTTACTAATATATGATTGATAAAAAACTATATTATTCGATTTCTCATATTAGCAATAATACATTCCAAAGCTCCGTCAAAGGATCACCCAGCTCCGTTTTGCGGTTAGTTTTATTAATAATGTTATACAAATAAATTCCCCCTTGACGAAGCTTAAACATTACAGAACCAAACTTTATTGTTCCTTATCATTTCACTAAGATAAGTGGAAAAATGTATATTATAAAATATCTCGTTATTTTATGAGTGTCTTGCTGTGTCTGTTAATTTTTTGTTATCCATTTCTTCATCTTGAATACACGGTGCGGCAGTGAGCTTGCTTATTGATGTATTTTTTTGTATATTTTGTATATTTTGCAAAGACAAACATAACATTATAACGTAATACAATATTACTTGATACCGTAATATGAAAAAATGGATAATTGATTTAAGGCAATAATTGCTTTATCTACGTCGCCGTTATTATTTTATTATAAGTATTATTTGTAAATAGTTGAGCTCCCTTCGATGCAGCAGCAGCCCCGAGCATTAGTATGATGTGGCTTTGACTCTATTTGGGTTTTATGATTTGCGTGCGCTTTGATTGCGGTCGTGCAGCATCATTCCCATTCTCTACTTCTCGGCGTCAATGACTCTCGCATTCCCATCCGGATTATTGAATCGCTTCTGCAACGAGAAAA
>Ga0157363_1005760_pt1 | contig 11595 bp, 8 predicted proteins | sample AttsexASBM1_FD_111477 | JGI IMG/M metagenome (GOLD analysis project Ga0157363, IMG submission 111477) | Fungus gardens microbial communities from leaf cutter ant in Ribeirão Preto, State of São Paulo, Brazil - Atta sexdens ASBM1 | ecosystem: Host-associated > Fungi > Mycelium > Unclassified ...
ATTCAGGCCCTTGGACACCCACGTTTTCGGAAACGACGGAGATAAACCTAATTAACATTTCCATTCAACACATGATGACTTATGATTTCATGTTACATAAAAATTTGAATTAAATTTAAAAAATATATAATCTATATGTGTGATATCTACATTAAATTCTTTGTTTAACTTACATTAATAAATCTTTTATATTTGTAGAATTTGTGTTACTTATATTAAATAGTTGATCAAATTGAATATTTGAAACATTACAAAGATATTATTAAATAGCAATTGATAAAATTATGATCTTTTTTGTTTTCATTATTCCTACAGCAATTTGTGAAATTTATTATGATGTCACTAGACATTATTCTCTTACTTCAAAAGTGGCACGATAAAAAAAATGTGATTTTCGAGTTATTACCATAAACGAGTTAAATAAACTTTACCTTATCATTAAAAGTGAATTTAACTTTACAAAAAATTATAAAAGTTGTCAACTCAAAAAGAATAATTTTTTAAAAATCGTTAAAATTATCTCAATTCAAAAAGGGTTTTTTAAGAGTGAAAATGACAAAAATGACGTTTGATTATATTAAAATATATCCTTTTTGCCGATATTATGTGAACTATTCAATAATTTTCTGTCCAGTCGAAAAAAATAATTCTTCCTCTTTTCTAGAAACTTCAGTTTTTTTTTAGTTGTGTCACTTTAATAAGGAAGCAATATTCAATATACAAGTACTCTGATTCCTCTTATTGCATGTAAGAATGCATTTCGTTTATTCACTGAAGAGGATGTAACTTGTTCAAGTTGTTCACGTTTTAAACTTAAATAAAGAATTAATTAATATTTATTAAATAAATGATTAATATTTATTATATCAATTTAATTAATAAATAATTAAATATATATTCTTAAATATATATTCTTTTTTCAAACTGTTTACAAACTGTTAATTGTCAAGATTTTATTTTTGATTTTGTTCGTCAACTGATACATCGCGGATGAAAATGGGATTAGTAGTTAACTATTTAAGTCGTATACGATAAGTAGTATACGATAATTAATGCTCTGCGTGGCAAATGGGATTGGATTACTAATTTTACACGCGCGACTGTTGGCGCACGCTCGCGTCGAACGGTCGAATTTGTTTGCAAAATATAGCGATCGTGCCGAGTTCACAATGCGCTCGTCGTAACACGAGCTATCGCATTCAGTGAAAGCAAGCAACGTTCAATCAGAATGCCATTACCACATATCCGTCGATAATGAGGCGGAAACTGCTATGGCATGTTTGGCGCTTCTGTAGAACGCGATCGTATTACATTCGTCAATGTTTTTCTCTTTCGCTTAGATACTAAGAGCTTGCGATTGCAAACTGGATTGGTTTTAGACAAAACTTGATATCTTTTCCTGAGCCCAGTGATAAAGAAAGAAGGCGCAATGAACGAGTTATGATTAGGAAAATAGCACAAGAAAACAGAGATCGTACAGCTTATCTTATAATTATATAATTTTGCAAATTCTTGTATAATCGTATTTTAAACATTCTCTAAACATGAGATCGGAGAGATTTCATAAAACTTCAATCTCGAGCTATAATCACGACATCTCAATCGTTGCCATCCGCTCGTCGGCAAATCATCCATGTTGGCAGTAAGAGTTCTTTTTATCATCACATGCACTGTTAATTAATATATAGTGCAAGTAACCGAGCCGTAAACATCATACGTCAAAAAATGTCGTAAAGAGTACGTCGTCGTAATACGTCGTCTTTGTGATTGCGATGATAACGTGAATCCAAATGAGCAGTCTGCTATAATCGTATCTCGCAACTCTAAAATTATCGTACACCTAAATTGTAAAGTAGCTCGTCTCAGCGATTTACCTCTTCATTAACTTTAAGGCTATCTTAATGCAATTATGAAGACAGCTGGTTTCCTCTGGTGCAAAAATGTTGCTCTTAATCAGGATATATCGGGTATAGGTAAAGAACTGGAATTTCGTCTGAAATATCGATGGTAATTAATTCGAGAGTAATATGGTAAATTTAAACGTTAAGATCAAAATGAACGATAAAAGAAGATACCTGTGAAGAGGATTATTTTTAAAGAATCTTTAAAAAATAATACGTTCCAACACGCAAGATAAATTATTTAAAATCGTCGCTTGTGTTATTACTTCAATATATTTGCGGTAATCAATAATTACGAGTGATATCTCGTCGATGAGCGTCGATCGCGTTTCGTGTTGTGTGACGTTCCACTTCGTGACAGCGCTGAAAAGACTCCATTGTGGAGGCTTCAAGAGACGCGTCTGACATCCACGGGATTTCGGCTGCTTCACTCGAGATGATAAGTCGAAACTCATTAAGATTATCTCTATGTACCGAAGCTGCCAGATGCTCAAGGAACTGCAGACACGCCGACTGCATTTGCACTTGGCGCTTCCTTCTGGAGCTGCTTCGTCGCTTATGTCAATGAGGAATTTTTATAGAGATGATCGTCGTGATCTCTGGACTACATTGGACGATTAGTGTCATGACGACGCTACAAGATTCTTCTCTCTCGGAATCTTCTGTTATAGATAGACCAGTACTTGACACGTCGAGGTGTGCGCGTCAAAAATTTCCAAAGCCATGTGCTCCATTAAAATGGAAGCGTGAAAGTACCAAGAGACCAAATGACACAATGCACTGATTTTATTTCTTCGATATATTCCACGATTAATATATATAAAACTGTGCAAGTTTAATTAATTCAATAAATCATTTAGATTTAGTAATAATTTCTAAAAAAATGTTTTTCAATATTGTGTACTTTTTGTATATACTCGCATGACAAATATAAATCATTATAAAAAATCAATGCTCTTGAAATTATATTCTCAGTCGCTAAACCATATCTTTGTACGTTCTAAACCAGTGATGCGCAACTTGCGGCCTGCCTGTGAATTTTTTGCAACTCGCCTGGTCATAGATAAAAATATAAAATCATATCTTCTACTTATGCGAACAAAATATTATGCACCCGCAAGATTTTACCTATATCTAAAACGGCTTATTAAAACTGAACTTACCTATTTCTAAAAAACAAAAATTTTCATTAGTATATCGCTTTTTTATTAGACTTCTGATGGAAGTGCATTTAAAGGTTTGTAAAGGATAATTATTAAAAAAGAAAAAAAATGTGTTAAACAATACCCATACAAATCAATAGGCCTGTTCACGTTGTTTTAAATCCCCAAAATTTGTTAACTTAAAATGAGACAGATAGATATATTTAGATAAATATATATATTTTATTTAAAAAGAAAAAAAAGCAAAGGTGCAAAAAGTGCAAGCAACACGAATAGACCCTTACATTTTACAATAATTCATTTTTTCGCCGCTGCGATATAAAACATTCCAGACAACCATTTCCGGATTAACAAGATTGCGCATCACTGTTCTAAGCCATTCTTAAGGGTGCATAATCGTACGATCTACTACTCTTTTTACACAACGACGATCGTGTGTACACAGATTGTATCCGGTGCTGTCATTCACGAGACGTGCAGACGCGCCCGATTCTTCGGCGTGCTTTCATTGACGCCAACCGACGTATTAGAATCCGACACGACTCGTAAACATTCGCACGCTTCGCGTAGCGGCCCGCGATACGGCACAAGCGATAACAAGTCTGATAACGTCGTGAACGATATTGCACGGGCGGTTTCAACGTCGAGTGACATCAACTAATTATTGTTTTCCTTCTTGGTATTTCAAGCAGTGAACGACTCGCTCTTTCTTCCTCTTCGTCCCTCGCTCGATAGACCGACAGACACACGAGAACTGTGAGACTCGGCGGCGAATGCAAGGCACGATGATCGATGAGGAAGAATAAATAAAAACTTCCGCACTGAACCGACGAGCTTCCTTGAAGGATACGTACTATCATCCGATAGATTAATCTTTTCTCCGAGGCCAAATTAATCTTTACTCTTCTCGCGCTATCTAAAACTTAGTTACAGTCATGTTATGTCTAAAGTTAAATGTTACAAACACCGATAAAAAAGCGATTACATTCCTGCGAAAAATAATTCATTTGTATCTAATTGCAATCAAGTAGTTTTAAATAAAAGAAAATTCATTAAAATAGTTTTGTTTTTTTTAAATTAAATATTACCAATTTCTTGAAAAAGCAATTACGTTGTTGAGAAAACTTTTTTCTTTCGCGTACAAATAAATCAAATAATTTTTAAATAAAAAAATTCGCTAAAGTTGTATATATTTTTTAGATCAAACATATTATAGGTATAAAAAAAATAGTTACGCGTTCTTAAAATTTTTCTTTAATATTTAAATAAATCAAATACTTTTTAAAAAAACATTTAAAAAACATTTAAAAAATTTAGTATACTTGTGCATGAAAGATAATCCCATATAAAAAAAAAACCAGATCCCGAACAACTTTCCTTGGGATGCAATATTTTCGAAGCCTTGGAAAGGGTCAAAAGCCTTCGTCTGCACGCAATAATTATTGCTCTTAAAAATCGGGCAAATACAAATTTCTTTCCCAAGATACTCTCGTCCTTACGAAATTACGAGTGATTATTTCGCCGCCCGGTGAAATCAGCTTCCTTGATGCCTCCGCCGCGCGTTTCTCAGCACGTTCATTTCCCACGCACGTGGTGCAAAATTGTGGTGCACCCTCTCGCCGTTTACGATCGTCGATCCGCGGCCACAGTCTCCTTCGCGTGCACGTAAAAAGAGGTAGCTTGGTTTGTCCCCTTTTTTTAAGTTTATTGCGGTTGATTGGCGAGGCCAAGACCCCGAATGATGCTTCACGGCACGAACTGTAGCGTCGGCACTCTTTCTCGCACGGGCCTAGAAATTGAGGTCCGATAAAGCGTCTGCGAAAAGGGCGAGGAAAAGGACGAAAGTATCAGACATTTGGAGAAAGTGTGTAAATGTGAACGCTTGAGAACGCGGCACCATTTATGATAGTCAAGAATGAATCCTCAGCTGGGCAAAGTCATTGTGAAAGTCGGTCGAAAGATAAAACTATCATACATTACGTAGAGAATGAGATTTTGGTTGGATATGAGATGTCGAGAGAAGAACAACGAGGCGAAAGTCGGTCAAGAAAAAAAAGGAAGTGCTAAACGTTGTTTGGAAATTTACGACGTGTCTTTGTCATATAATTTTAGCAACGAACAATGTATATATTGTGTTGCGATTGTCATTTGGGTTTTAATAATATCTATTATTATTACTGTTAATATGACTTCAAATTGTTATAATTTTATTTTTGCCTTTTCTTCAGGCATAATTTTTTGGAACATCTCAATTTTTAATCTGTAATATTTGTTTTCTCCTCCCCCTCGATGTACTTGAACACAACGTGCTTCTAGTCTATAATAAATCGACCTATTCGCAAAAATCTCAGAACATCTCACTCTGTCATATTTTCCAATATAATGCTGCAGATATCAATGCCTACGTATACATGATCGTCTAGAAGACGGCAACGTGTTAAAAAGCTGCGAACGTATCATAATGAAAAACAGGGGAAAAAAGCGCGAAGTCACCGCGAGCGGGGCCCGTCGCGGTAGTAGCCAGAGCTTGCAGAAAAAAGGACGGAAATACGAGAAGGAGGCTGGTGGCAAGAGCGCGGTGGTAATGGCAGCAAGAAGAGGAGGCAGTGGTGGAGGAGGAGGAGGAGGAGGAGGAGGAGGAGGAAGAGGAGAAGGATGAGGATGAGAAAAGAGGGGAGGTAGCGCCGAGAATGAAAAAAACGCGGTTTGTGTTCACGGCTCGGGCGGCTCGGACGTGTGCGAGTCGCGTGTGAGGCTCGCGCCTGTCGTTGTCTCTGTCGCGAGCACGGGCCCGAGCGGTGGGCCCCAACGCTCGGGGGCCCGGACTGTTGCGGTCTCTGTCGGGCCCCGTGCCGGCTGAAGGGCCCGTGTGGGACGCGATGCCTCGCCTCGTTCTCACGGTAGCCTCCGACGAAGGAGCCCCCTTTTGCTCGCTTCCTTCTGCTCCTCCTTCTCCGCTGCCGCCACCGCCGTCGCTGCCACCGCCGCCGCCGCTGCTGCTGCTGCTGTTGCTGCTGCCGCCTCTTTCCTCTTCTTTCCTCTCTTTGCACGACCATTCCCTTCTCTCGCGCTCCTCTCGCGCTCAGCACTATCTCCCTCCTGTTTTCCGGACCGTGCGCACCGCCGTGACTCGCGTGCACGCGTGTGCGTGCCGCGCCAAGCACGCGTCTAGACCCTGTGATGGAAATTGTCGGATTTTCTGAATGTCGCGAGCGCGGGAATCGTAAATGTCGAACAACTTGAAATGTATTGTTCACATGTGCGCGCGCGATTATCGAAAACTCTTGCTATTTTATGTTTCAAATGATTAATATCGAAGTATTATTTAACGAGATTGTTACGTTATTAAATTTTAAGCAATTATAATTCTCGATGAAATTGACAGAATTTCTATTTTATTATGTATCATAAATATAATTATGTATCATAAATATGTATCATAAATATGAAAATAATCGAAATATGTATATGCCGAAAAATACAGAATATTATATATGTAATTCCATCAGAAAATAAAATTATAAAATTCATTTTTAATTTTATTGCAAGTTAAAAGTGGAAAGTTGTATGTACGTTTTCTCTAGTAGCAAAAATATTTATTGCAAGTATGATGTCGTTCATTTGACACAACTTAAAAAATAAAGTTTTTTACCAAATAAGTTTAAATATTTTTTTTTTGAAACATTAAAATTTTATAATATTAATTTTAAAATTTTATAGAGAAAAGAACATTTTTATTTCTGTATAATTAATTATTACATAAAAATAAAAATATATTCTTTTAAAATACGTTTTTATATTCTTTGTATTTCCGGTTTCTTTTGTAAGCAAAAAATAATAATTTTTGAGTTGTACCGTTGCAGCAAATGAGCAATGTATGAGACAGCATTTGAAAATTCATTATTGAGAAACGACGAGTCACTTCTTTCAATCTCGAATCAAATAAATTAATCGGCAATTGCCTGATTCGTTGGTAATCAAGCAGGAAATCAATTTGCATGATTTTTAGCACACGGTTTTTGGTGAACATTCAAATGCTTTTTTGTGTCCAAATGCCTTTCATTTATGTAAATTTTCATTTCGAGAATAAATATCAGAGATTAAAAGACTTAGATATCTCTAAAATGTCTCTAAATGTCTCTAAATGTGGACGTTTAATGAATAATCAGCGAAATTTATAAAGCAGAAGGACAAATAAAATTTTAATTAAAACGTTTAAAACAAAATCTGAATTTAATGTATCGTGTTGGTTCATGGATTTAATTGGCGCGTGATCCGAATGCAAATGATGAGATAAATAATCTACTGTAAAAAAAAACACAGTTACGCTTCCTGTATGTGACAGCATTCGATAATTGAAGATATCAAAAGAGAAAGCGAATTATTAACTGTGTGCCTCAGCCTGCCTAAAATATTGATATAACGGAATACGCAAGTACTTTCTTTACCGATCAATTTTCTGTCTTAATTAGAGATCGGCTATAAAACGATCTAACGTAAATATATTTTTTTGCAGCGATACTGTGTTTGATGAAGAATCATATGTATTTTTTTAAGACGATCTTTGAGTTTTTTTCTTATCTACCTTGCAGATTTGCTTGAAAAAAATTCGTTCGCACACGTAAATTATCATAATTATTAAAAAAAAAGCTATTAATGTATATTCAATATATATATATATATATATATATATATATATTCAATGTATATTCAATACTTGCATTAACATAAAATATGGTAATACATTAAACTAAAAAATATTAGACAAGATAATAACTTTTCTGTTCCCATGACTAACCCTTACGTATTTTTAACATATAATTATGTCGATTTACACAGGAGATTTTTCACACAACGAGAAAATAATAATGAGAAAATAATAATAAATAATTATAACACAATGATAAGCATCTAAAGTGAATGAAAAGTGCTAGGGACTGAGACATTCTTGTGTACTCGGCAATAACATGAATGTTGTTGAAACGACAAAAAAAATGCTCGAAAGATGCTTTTCAATTCTTTTCATCCCGATTCTCGTACATAATTTTGACACACGCGGTTGCGACTCACGACAAACACCGTGGCGGTTTCCGTGGGAGAAAAACGGCATGCCGGGATGTCGCATACCCTCACGCGAAATTTCAATTTCCGGTCCGCCGCGATCGCTGCGAGGCGTCCCGCGCTCGCTGGCGCGAAACACCGCGTCGTAAAACACGTGCAATCGTACGCTGGTATTTTTCTTTCGTGAATGAACTCCCCTCTCCCCCCGTCGCTATTCCCCCCCCCCGTAACTTCGCCCCAGAGGGGGACCGGTCGATTCACTGGCTCGTACTACCCTTCATTCACGAATACGAAATTATCGGGAATCAAAGGTACACTGGACATAGTTGGCGGCACAATGAGCCGCGGTCGTTCGTGAATGAATGAACGCTCGTGTACGCACGAGCCATCACGACGTGCCCCAGAGGATCGTTGTAGCGTTGTAACGGGTGGAGGCGACGAGGATTGGGAAAGAGGGAGTTCGGAAGGGCCCAGGATATAAGCAGTGTCCTCTCTCGGTTAAATCCTGTCTCATTGTTGTCCGGCTTAATATTCATGAGCGTCTATCGCGAGAATCGCTGTTTGAATGAGCGCAGGTGCCCGTGATCGTGGGAATTTTGCTCCGGCTTCTCGACCAACCGGGAAACCGATAGCAGGTGGCAGCAGAGCGGGGAGAGAGAGAGAGAGAGAGAGAGAGAGAGAGAGAGAGAGAGAGAAGAAGGATTCCACAACGGTGGCACGCCGACGATGGAGTCATTCGGTTATTGCAGAATTGGTGCGGCGTTGTTCTGAGACGCGCGATTCGCCGGTCCATCAGACAGCTGCCGATGAATGGTTTGCTTAAGGCAAATTTACACGGTTCTCTCCCGATCGTCCCGATCCGGAGGATGAATTATCCTCGGCGAAAGAACGACGAAAGAAATTCGCATAAGCAATGTCTTCGCCATGATATTTTATAAAAACGGAATCTTATCTTTTTCTTGACAATGATCTTTGGAATTGATTGTATTTAAAATAAGTAAAGAAGGGATAAATATTATCGAGGTTCTTGATACCAAATAATAATGCCATCGATGTTAATTCCAATTTGAAAATTGCATATAATAAAATTATTATTATTTATATATAACTTTTAAATATATCTTCCAGTTATGTAAACTGCACACCAATTATTGTCGGACTTGAAAGCGCAATCATAAATTGAAAGTGAAAGAATATTACAAATTAAATTGATCGTCAATTTAATAATGGTACTAATAAGTATTTTAAAACACTCCGAGATAATCGGCATGCAATTTATATAACTGGAAGACGTATTTAAAATTTACATATAAAAATTATTAAGATTAAGCTTCAACCATATTTGGTCTTACTTTGATTTATTCACATAGCGGTCTAAATTAACTTACTATTAATCACATTTTGTCATAAAGCTTCGAAATTTCAGTGTGAAAATAAAAAATTTTTATTACGTAATCAACACTTATATATGTATAATTACGTAAGTAATATAATTATGCATAATGCCAGCTATCTTTTTAGCATATCAAACCGTTTCAGTAGAAACATTATATGAAGCATTTAACACATCGAATGTCAAATTAATTTTCTTAACGACATTTTACGTTTATTTAAAATTTGTCATTCCCATTACCAGCTTTCGATTCGGCTGATTATTTATTTCGCTATGCGTGTCCTTAATAATAAAAGGCTTTACCCCGCGGATATAATAAATGATAATTCTACTCGGTCTAAGCATTGAGTCCGTAATGAGAGGAAGAGCTGAGCGTTTCGGTCATTTTTGCAGGCAGCCATTAACAACGTGCGCGTTTCCTGGACATTACTGAAACAAACATTGCGTGGCAATCCCCGCTGCGCCGGGAGTCATTCCCAGCGAAATCTCCCGGCTCCCCGACAAAGACACCCCGCTGCATCCAACGTAGAGGAACCTCTTCAACGACGACGCAATGGTCAGACCGCGAATCCACCTTGCGCGCGTCAACGTTAACGACGCCGCGTGCACCGCCCCTCGCATCTCTGCGATTTGGATCGCGGACCCGCGATGCGCCTCGCGTGCAATCTGCAGCACGCACGTGGTGCGCGCGTTCGCGATAAGAAATGGGGCGCGTAAATTACGAGCCGCGTCAGATATGACGTGCGTACAGATTAACCTTCGGATGCGTACATACGGGGTCAACCGCTCGATTTTCATCCACGGAAGAAGAGCTGAGGTGTTTTTTATACGATTATTATGATTTACATCGAGATACATATTTTTAAATTCGCGCTATTTTTAAATTCTATATTAGTATTACTTGTCTAAAATAATGTATAATAAAAATAACATATTTCTAAAAATCTTTGTTACGGAATGTCTTTTTTAATCATCTAGATAAATTGCATATTTGCAACACTCGCTTTAAAATTAAATTAGAATAAGTTTGAAATAAATTCGGGATTTGTGTAAAGATAAAAATGTAGCACTGAAATATAATTCTTCTAACAATAATACTATGCGTCGATATAGAGTTTTGGCCAAAAATATTAGGCACCTATATTTTTTCATTTATTTGAAATTCTTTTACCTGTATTATTTCCGTATTAATTATCGGCTTTATATATTAATAAATTTAAAGAATTCTTAATACAAAAGATAAAATTCACAGCTTGAATCAATTTTAATTAAAACATTAAATAATGGTTAATAAGGTGTTTAATATTTTTAAGGTGTTTAATATTTTTATATATTGAAATATAGCAACAGCTTTTACACTTACAAAATATGTTTAAATAAAATCAATAAAATTGTTTTTTTTTTTTTTTTAATAACAGGATGATGCCGTTTCTGGAAAGTAGGTACATAATGAATAAATATCTTCGTAAGATCCGATAAGGATCTCTTTGAGATAAAAATTAAACATTTCACTCGCAGAGTGTCGCAGCTGTTCGAAAGAAATCAAGTATTTCCGAAGACGAAATCAGAGCGTTACGATCGTAATCAACAACCTTCGCTAAAAACAAGTAACTTTCGCAGGTGAAAGTTTCGGAATTGTCACATGTTCCATTAAGCCATAATCGGTTTATGACTTGGAATAATTTACTGTCAATATTAAATGTGATACGAAGTAATGTTATCGAATGGAATCGATCACGCAAGCTGATAAGACCTTAACTCGATCGAGCTTAATAGCAGCAGTGGACGTGTTTCGTCTTTACAAATTGCAGCCGATCGGACTTATTTACGTTTGAGATTTCTGTTCGGCGCGCTAACCTGCTTAATCGCTTTCCATTATAGTTACAATTGGATGGTAATTTAGTTATTGATCATTCGCCGACACCAGGCCAAAATAAAGTCAATACGTATATATTTTAGTTTATTTAATATAAAATGTTCCCGACATGAACAAACAAATAAAACATCATCACGATAAATTTTTTTACCTTTTTCGTTTGTTTTATTTTGTAAAAGTATTTTATATGTTAGATATCAA
>Ga0157363_1005761_pt1 | contig 11595 bp, 14 predicted proteins | sample AttsexASBM1_FD_111477 | JGI IMG/M metagenome (GOLD analysis project Ga0157363, IMG submission 111477) | Fungus gardens microbial communities from leaf cutter ant in Ribeirão Preto, State of São Paulo, Brazil - Atta sexdens ASBM1 | ecosystem: Host-associated > Fungi > Mycelium > Unclassified ...
GAAAAATTATATTAATAAGGAGACATGGAGAAATCACTTTATGAAATTGAATGATTCAGAAGAGGGAAATGAGAGGATGGAAGAAAAGATTGTCTTAAAGGATAGAGAATTGAAGGAAAGAGAGATAAGGAAGGTATTAAGAAATATGAAGCTGAAGAAGGTCGCAAGAGTTGATGATATATCAATGGAAGCTTGGAAATATGCAGGGGAAGGATTGTGGAAAGAAGTGATTTCTCTAATGAAGAAGGTTTAGATGGAAGATAGGATCCTAAAGGACTGGAAAAAAAAGCATAATATCCCTATATGAGAGAGGCAATAAAAAATTGATCGAGAATTATAAAGATATCTTACTATTATGCACAGCTTATAAAATTTATGCTGAGATTTTGAAGAACAGGAAAAAGAAGCAGAAATGAAAGAAATGATACCGACTACATAAACAGGATTTAGAAAAGGAAGGATTGACAATATCTTTGTGTCATGTTCCAAAGAAAAGAGAGAGGGAGGAGCAGGGGAAAGTATACATATTATTTGTGGATCTAAAGGCGGTCTTCGATAAGGTAGACAGAAGCAATTTATGGAATACTTCGAGAAGACGAGGAGTGAAGGAAGGGCTGATCAAGAAGATTGAGAGGAGCTATGAAGAAACAGAGATAACGATAAAAACCAAGGGAGGATACATGGAGAGCTTTATTACAAGAGGAATGAGGCAAGAATGTGTAATGAATTCACTCCTGTTTAATCTGTATATAGCGGGATTAGAAATTAGAAAATAGAAAAATAGGAGGGATTAAGACAGGAGAGCTCAAGATGTGGAATCTTGTGTATGCGGATATAGTATTAGTTGCAAGGAATAAGAAAGTGCTACAGGATATGACGGCGACGTTCAATAGATTTTTAACAAAAAAAAAGGATGGAGTACGGACAAATCTAAGTATATAATCTAAGTATATAATAAATAGTATATAATAAAATAATCTTAGTATATAATAAAAAAAGATAATGAGAAGGTAGAAAAATAGAAATGGAGCGAAAAGGAAATAGAAGAGGAGCAGGTCTTCAAATATGTAGGTTTTATATTATTTTATATTAAATAGGAAAGGAAACTAGAGAACACGTAAAGGAACTAAATAGGAAAGGCAAGTTGGTGGCGAGGAAAGTATGGGGATTGGAAGAAAGGATATGTAGGAACGATTTTAGAAGGAAGTGGACCTTATTTAGTACAAAGTGTAATGGCATACGAGGTAGAAGTATAGGGATGGAAGAAGGAAGAATTGGAAAAGGTAATGATGGACTATGTAAGATGGATGTTTAGTTTGGATTTTTGTACGCCAAGATATGTAATTTTGAGAAAGTTAGCTATAGAAAAGTTGAGGATAGGATAGAGAATCAAAACTAAGAGATGAGCAGAGGATTAAGTCAGGGGCGGCAGGAATGCTGGGAAGAGAAGGAAAGAAATGGATGAAATGGTTTATATGGTCAAAAAAGGGAAAGCTATTACAATAGAAATGAGTAGGGAATGGCGGTAAGGGAAGTAAGCGGAAGGAAATGGTTTGAAGAAGAATTGATTGAAAGGGAAAGGGATATACAGGGGCAGTGAGAAGAGGATAAAATCAGAAATGACAGATATAAAAATTGGGGAACAAAAAAGGAAGTGCCGTCTTATTTGAGGCAGGAAAAGAGAGAGGAAAAGAGGGGACGAGATAAGAGCTCTGTTTAAACTAAGGTGTAGGAAATTTGGAGGAGGGAAATAAGTATTGGATAGAGGAAAGTAGGAGGAAGTATATATTTTTATATATTCTTTGGAAAGGATAAGGATAATTTAGGACATTATGTAAAGGATTTTGTAGAGACAAAGATTAAATTTACCACCGATTTAGGAAAAAAGGAAAAGGAAATTTTTAATAGAATCTAGAATGATAATTTGAACGAGATGAAGGAAGAGACGTTAAGGAAATTATGAAAGGAAAGGGAGAATTTATTATTTAGAAATAGAAAGGAAGGAAAGAAAGAAAGAGGATAAATCACTTATTCATCTTCACATCACACATTCGGTAGGTGAATAAGTAGATAGTAAATGTGGAGACAGGTTAGAGTAAGTCATGTGGAGATCATTTAAGAGAAAAAATGAGACATAGTGTGGTAGTAGTAAAGTACATATAAATAAAAAAAGATTTTTACAGGCTGTGAAATAGATTATAATAAAGAGAGAGATAGATGAATGTAAAGATAGATGTATAGGTAATATGATGTATACATGTATATATGTATATAAATAAAGTGAAAGAGAGAGAGAGAATAGGATTTGTATGTATATTGTATTTATATGTCACTGTGATAGTCAGAGCTGAGATAGAATAAAGTAACATCGAATAGAGAGTGAGAATGAAATAGAGAATAACAAGAATAAGAATAAGAATAAGAAATGAAAGAATGATAAGAATATTAAGAAATTTATTTTTTTTTTTAGAGTCAGATACTAGTAGTGTGGAAGGATGAATGTGGATAAGGAATTTATGTAAACCAAGTCCCTTTCTTAGCTACGTTGAAGTGTAATATTGAAGTGTAATGTTGAAGTGTAATAAATTCTATTCTATTCAGAGAAAAAACTACAGATGAAACAAAAAAATGGCAATACGAAAACAAAATATGAGCAAAAAGATTTAAATAGCATGAAGCAAAAAAATTTAACAGCAATACAGAAATTATAATTTTTTTAAATTATGATTTTCTAAATAAGTAATATTTCTCTTATGACGAAAACAAAGTGAAAGGAAAAAAATCTTGAAAAATGTACATGAAGAAAATGTAATAATAATTTCAATTTAGTGAGTCGTTTCTATCACATCACTGAAAATCAAAAGTTTCTATTGCAGACATAGAATTTCAACAAGACATTCAATCTTGACGTATCCAGTTTTCCAGCAGCTTCGACAAAAATTAATGACGATGTTTATAAATACTTTCAAAGACAAAAAATTAATTATTAATTAAAATTAAAAATTAATTATAATTAATTAAAAATTGGTTACTATATAATCGATCTAAAAGATTCTACGATCTGCATTAAATCTCTAATATCGCATTTCATACAAGTTTGTTACAAATTTGTTGTGAATTACTTTTGTCTTTATTATAGTTCTTTCGTGGCATGTGCAAAACAAAAAGTGCCGATTGAGCGAGAAGCGAAGTAGCGCTTTAGTACGCTCGACGTGACGAATGCTGAGACCGATAGTGAGATCGTTGCAAACGGTCGGCTTTTTATGTCACGTTTAACACGCGTCTAACGTCGACGAGGCCTTCATAATCACAATACTCTGCGAACCCAATAGCTCTGTGCGCATACAATAGTCTGTGTCAAATGCGTAAATCATGTGATTGATATATGCGATGCGAGGCAATCCACTTTCTAGACCGATATTGCCCGCATCCCTCGTGCGTTAATCGTAGTTAATTCGGCTTATCGGCTTGCTAGAGTCTTACGTTAGTCTTACGAGACAAGATAGACTGATAAACGTGGAAACAAGAATTGCAACGATCTCACTATCCAAACCGTATCCCGTTTGTATTCAAATTCCGAATCAAATCCAAAACAAAATTCTAAAAAAAAAGCAATATCCCTACATACCGTGAAGAAGCTGGAACAGAAAAATTAAATGATTAGCGAAAAATTAAAGAAAATTATCAAAAGGGAAAAAATTACAATAATTGAGGCGGAGGAAGTGCTACAGAAAGGAAACTCTAAACGTAACGTGTGAAGAAAAAATTAAGATAAGTTCTTCGAAAATGTTTAAAATGAACGCTCGTTAGTATTAAATATTGAGAGAAAAAAACGTGAATATTACCCGACGAGGTTTAATATACGAAAAAAAACAGCCGGGACCACTCTTAGATTTCTCTCTGCCGAAACTAATTTCTATTTTGCATTTTTCTTCAAAGGGTGTTTCATTTGGTGCTGACAACCCTCGTTTGAGATAAAGTAAAAGCCTCTGTCCCCCCCACCAAAGGTTATCATAGGATCTAAGATCCAAACTCAACACATGATACTGTGACCCTTTTCTTGGGTCAGAAAATCAAACAATAAGAAAAAGAAGAAAAAGAAGACAACTCTCGCGAGCATTTATCTGTCCTTATTTAAAATTTGATAAACAACAAGAATGCTTTCGTGAGCGTGCGAACGTCAAGTGGAATGCACTTAAAAAATCTCATTTTAATAAAGAACAAGCAAGCTGATTATGATTTTCTCAATATTTTATAATTTGAGAAAAAAGAAATGCGTCTCCAATAGTGACTCCTGCTGACCCAGGGGATCCTAGAAAGTTGTTTTGTCGATTATCTTTCAAATAGGAAAAGTATTTTTCTAATTACCTCTAGATTGAAAAATTTATTGTTTTATATACAAATTTTATACTTTGTATAAAACAATTGTATAAAACAATTTTGATTTCGACTGCAGATTACATGAATGTTTAGTTCTTAGAATTATAGGTTTAGAGACCTAATATCAAAAAGTCGTTAGTTAGAAAATTTGCACACGCAGAGGTGTGTGCGTATGTGTGTGCATGCATACATATTGATGTAGTAGTAATATATAAATAACATATAAATGATATGTATAAATCCTATTGGGTACCTATCATGGAACAAGTCGGAATGAATTCTTATCAGAATTATTCAATTATTCTCTAGATTTTTATTGTGTTTTTTAGAGAAAACGAAATAAAATTCTGATCGGAATCCATTCCGACTTGTTCCATGATAAGTGTCCGGATCGGTAAAATAAACGACTTTAGAATTTTTTTGAATTTTTTTTTGTATGTATGTCATAGCTTTTATATGCGTGCTAATCAAAACTGCATACATGTAGTGTATGTATATTGAAAATCTTCTTTAAAAGCACAAATTTTAATTTTTCAGAAATTTTTACAAATTTCCTGACTTCCCTAATTTCCCTAATCGTTTTCTATTTCCCTGACATTTCCCCGATTTCCAGTTTTATAGCAACCTTATTTTTATTTTTTAGAATCAATGATTTTATAAAATTGCATACCATCGACAAATATGCCGTTTTGATGACAATGAACAAGTCGCTCGTGGAGATTGAAATAATCGTTAGACAGTATTTTTTTACAACCTTCCTGCACAGACACCTGCAGATTGTAGTCGCACATCATTTTAACCAATGCTTTCTTCAAGCCTGGAATTTCCAAAGTAGGTTCTATTCTTTGCACCATAAGCCTAGGATCAACATAAGTGCCGATTTTTTGAAGAAGGAATGTAATAGCCGCTGAAACATATAAAAATTTATTTTGAAATAAACTTTATTTAATTAAATTTTATTTAAACTTTAAATTCAAGCATCCAAAATGCTCTTCAAGGTCATTGATTTCATGCATACCAGGTTTGTCAAGTGAGTAATTAATTAGATCATTCCACAACTCTTCATCGTCATGTTCCTGACAAAATACAATTGCACTTTCCATGTCGTTGAGTTCTCTGGTCATAAGCGCCAAGGCTTCTGAAGTGTTTCCAATTCTACCTAATAGATACACCATTTCTGGATAAAATCGACGTTGGCTACAAATATCCAGAGCCTGTTGTATCGGATAATTATCAGAGCGACGTAAAAGAGGTAACAACTTGTCTCTTGAATAATCGGCATATAATCGTACCAGAAGACCGTGGTACTTGCCTTTCGAATCCTTCGTGTCTCTCTTATCTAATGCATCTAGATACTGAAAAAGTACAAATTATATAATTATTTTCAAAAATTATTTTCATTAAGGCCCTATTTTTAATAACATATATTAAGGAAAAACAAAATTTAAAAAAATCACAAAATATTAAATGATATTCAAAAATTGCATATTTCTCACATGAAAATTGTGTTATATTGATTCCAAATATTACCAAATATAAATAACGATGATTATGTTGCAATTTTTGTACAACCGTGTCAGACGGCACTCTATCTTTCTCTAGAAAAAATTGTATGGCACGTTCTGTGTCCAGATCCATCAAACCTTCGATCATATCATATACTGAATTATATAACTGATACTTTTGGATCAATTGGAAAACATCCTTGTGCCGCAGCTTCAAATACATAGCAAGCGCTTTATCGTATTTGCCATCGTGGATATATAAAATGGCTAACGCTTCTAATAATACATTTTGTCGTTGATTGTGAACCAGTAAATGTTCCAATACGCCGTTAACTACCGCTGCCACTGTATATAAATTTGGAGACCATTCCTTGACCAATTGTAAAAAACCGTCAGGATCCATTTTTAGATATTCATATAGCACCATTTCATAGATTAATGGATCGAGAATAACGTCACCCCGAGGCAAGTAGGACGAAATTGAACGCAATTGATGCACTCTAGCAAATTTGTAAACCTGTCTCGAGACAAGAAAGAAGGCTTATGTCACACTAAAGCAAAAAAGTTTGAGACACAAACTTAAATGTAACTGCAAACAGCAGTTTTTCACAAAATATTAAAAATGCAATAATTTTGTAACATAATATCTCTCACCTCTTCCTCCCATAATTTTTTATTTCGTTCTAAAACTTTGAGACAAAGTTTTCCAGCTTCATCGTATCTTCCACATGCTAATAAGTGATCCAAATAAATACGCCCAACATCTAATACAGTATGCCTCTTACAATCTTTGCCATTATTTGCTGTTACAGCTTCCAAAGCTTGCTCAAATTTTCCATGACTCAATAGCCATTCGATTCTGTCATCTGTATCATATAAACTAGCCACTACAATATCCTTTGGACTAACAATAAAAAATCTGTAAAGAATTTTCCTATGAAAGATAGATCGAATAGATAGATAGAATGAAAGCTTAAAGATTTCCTATCTCTATGAGATAGGAAAAACATAATTAAAATTAAAAAATTTTTTTTTCAAACTTCTTAAAAATGGGAAAATATATTTGAATTCAGATTTTCACTTCTTAAATATCAGACAAATTTATTAATAATTTGTGTGAATCATTGTATTATATATTAATATTCTAGAAAAGTAATATCTGTTAAAATTAATTTTTAGCATACTTCAAAAATTATCTTAATTATCTTTATTATGGCATATATTTAAATTGATTTTAATCTTTTATTATAATATAAAATATAGGATTTTGAAACAAATTGCCTCATACTTTTAAAGTCTTTAATTTTTCAACTTATAAAATCAAGAGATATATAAATTGAAGAGTCAAAGGATTCAAATCCAAAATCTGCCAATTATGAAGTAACCATTTTCACATGAAACCATGTATCATCTCTTAAATTCATTTTAATATAACAATTTTACGAAATTGATTTTATTTACCTATTTTCTTCTTTTAAACAGTCCAAATGATAATCATTGCAGCTATATTCCTTATAGCCACGTAAGGTAAGAGAATTTGCACATATTACTGAGAAATCTTGATATTTTGGTTCAACTACATGTAAAGTTGGGCGTTGATTCTTTCCATCTTCATCTAGCTCCTTTAGGCAACCCAATAATATTAACTGATTCTTCAATGGTGCTATACCGGATATATAAAAATCTACTTGAAATGTTGATACTGAAAAATAAAATGTAATTAAATAATTCTTGCATTCTAAACATTTCCTGTTATAATCCAAATCAAAGTATAGGAATAAATTCTAAAAGTAACTCTAGATTTAACCCTAGAATGCTGAATTGTTACATAAAATTTTACGTACAAATGAGCGAAATCGTTGGGCACTAAGCTGTGCCTTCATAGTCATTAGATCATTAGGAGGTCCAATCTGCCATGCTAAAACTAGGACAAGCAAAGACAAGCTTTAAAATTTTTCTTATATACCTATCAATTTGAGTCTTATAGTGATCAGTATTGTAACCAAGCACGATTTCAATTTTTAATAATTTTGTGCTATTATATATATATATATATATATATATATATATATATATATATATATTTTTTTTTTAAGTATATAAAAAGTCGCACATATGGAGGTACAATTGGAGTACAAAATCCATATTATTTCAAAATTGAATTTGATAAAGTGCTACCTTTTTTCTTTTCATCATTTAAATTAATAATTAGGTTATTTGTGTTTAGAAAAATCTAGAAATATTTTGTTTTTAAAAATGTATTTTAAAACTGTATTATAAAAATGGCCTATTTCTTTGTACGTAAAATTTATGTGTTGATAACAATTATTCATTCAATAGTAATAGCATTGTAAGGTTAAATGCGAAAAGATAAATAAACTAAGACTGCGTTCAGAAATATACCGAATGTCTCCAAGTATTTATCCTTGTTTAATATTCAATGAATAACAAGGATAGGATGACATTTGAAGATATTCGATGTGCATTTTCGAATGCAATTCAAGTTTGTTTTATAAACACCACAAATACAGACTGACTTAAATTTATGCTGACAAATGTATTTTATTTCTTTACAATGTATCAAAGCAAGATCACTCACAATTATGTATATCTCTAAGTATTTTGTTTATAATATATGTTTTTGCTAATTTAGTCTGGACTCATTCCAATATTTCCACATTAAAAGGTATTTTAAAAAAGAATAAATACACTTTATTGATTACCTGGATCCACTACAAATTCGGGCAAATCTCGATTGACCATTTCTTGCATAGTACGTTTCCTAATATGACAGATGCGCACAATGTCTACCCATCCAATCAATAGTGTCTTATCGTCTGACCACTGCAAATTGCACCTATAATGTTCTGGTGATACTCTGCATGAAATAATATACAAAGCCCACATGAAATATATAAAATACTTTTATGTGCTACGCTGAAGTACAAAATACAATAGTGTTATTCAAATACAAAATACAAAATACAAATACTGTTATTCAAAAGTATTTCAAATGCCCAGCCCTGATTGTATATACACTTTTCTGCGATGCTTACTCTGCAGTACAGGACCACTTGATGAGTCCTAATGAACATCTAGCATCAAGATCATAAACTCTCACGCCAGTATCAGAAGCCCATGCAACAAAGTGACCGAACCATGCAACAGATCTGACTCCACCCTCTGCTTCACAAAGTACTGTTGGCTTCATCCTAGCCAGAAAAGTCTTTTCATAAAGAATTAACTTGTCATCGCCTAAGGGTTACAAATATTTATTTATTTATTAAAAATTAAAGTTATATTTCAAAGTTAGTTAATATTTCAAAAATTAATTTTATTGTAAATTCCAAAAGATATCATATATGCTATAAAAATTTAAAAGTTAAAGAGATTAAACCTGTAATAAATCTTCTGCCACTACCACTTTTATAATTTGGGTCAATTGCTATACTCTTGACTAGTCTACCCATGCTCATATTATGATTGTTTTCTGTACTATACAGTCCATAAATAAAAACCTTTCCATCATCACTGCAAGAGGCGATAAAATCTCCATTATAGTCTATGGATATCTGATTGACCGCTACTGTATGTGCCTGTAGCATTTTAGATTTTATATTATTTCCTTGATGGTCTAAAAGATGGATCATTCCCCAATGTGATCCCAGACAAAGGAACTATACCAAAAGAATAAAATTAATTTAAAAAAATCAATATCCTTTTTATCCGTATTCATAAAGTTACAATAAGATAATTGTCGAGTTTAGTCTTCTTATCAATGATTAATAAAATTAGGATCATTTGACGCATTTTTGCATGAAATGAAACGAATTTGGCAAAAAAGGTGTTGCTCTATCCTACTAGACTGAGGTATTAATCATTACAGTTGACGACTATTCAGTTTAGGTCTGTCGCATAGAAGAATATGAGAATTGAAAGGTTAGAAGAAGTATTTTTACTTCAATTACGCAAATTCCCTGCTTTAAAAACAAATTTTCTGCTTTAAAAGCACAAATTCTTTTAAAACTATAAATTCCCTGTTTTGTATTTTAAAAACACAAATTATTTTTTATATAATTTTTGTTTTACAACAGAGAATTTGTCTTGATTAGATATGCATCTGCTTTAAAAACAAATTCTCTATTGTAAAATCAAAAATTATGTAGAAAATAATTTATGTTTCCAAAGTAAGAAAATTTGTATTTTTTAAGCAGAGAATTTGTTTTTAAAGTAAAGAATTTGTGTTTATAAAACAGAGAATTTGTGTAACAAATCACCAATGTGACAGATTTTCCAACCTGAATATCTATCAACTTTAACAATCAATATCTTGATTCACAGGACACAGCAATTCTTTTCTCCAGATTCGTTCAAAATCTAATTTTGAATCTAATTTTATCAATATCGGAGGTAAGGAAACTAAGTTCAACTAATTACCATTATTAAAAAATTTAATATACTTAAAAATAAAAATTCTACATTACTCATAGATGATTCTTACTTTTGGATGTACAGCAATGCAGCTAGCTGCATCATTTTGCAGAATATGTTCCAAATCATTACGTATTCTAACATATTTTAATCTAGGTTCTGTCTCATCCATTTCTGAAGAGTCTGAATCTTCCTGATTATTCTGTTCATCCTATAATTATAATTTCCCATTAAAAATTATCAATTGTTCTATATATCAATTTCATTATTATTGTTTCTTCCTTATGTTAGATAAAAGATTAATAAGTAATAATGTTAATATTAAAATAAATTCTAAAAAATTGTTAAAAACTAAAAAAAAATAATTTGAGGAATGAATAAAGAAATTTACCATTTTAGAGATAATATTAGAAAAAAATATTATATTACACTAAAATAAAAATACAAATAGTGTAAGTAATATAATAAGTACTCAACATAATGTAGTGATAAATATTGTGTGAGAATTAAAAAAAAAAACTTAATAAATCGTGATGATACTCACTTTACTAGACGTAGATTCCATTTCTGCTTCTCGATCTTTGTAAACACAATATGACGAAATAAGTAGTATTGTCAAAATTTTTTTTTTTGTAAAAAATTTTTTTGTCGATAAAAACCTCCGATTGGAAGCAAAATGTAGAGTCTTGTACCACTCCGCGTGGTACTTTAATATATTTAACAAATTTAGTAAAAATAAAATAAGACGAGGTTAATAGAAGTTTTTGGAATTGCTATTGCTGCTGCTGCTTGTTTTAAGCCTAATCTACATTGGTCATAACGTCGCAAGTCGCAGGTGCTCTACCAGAATCTAGAGTCCTATGCCCGTATTCATAGTGGCTGTTTTCCAACTAGGACACAGAGATTGTGTTCCACTGTAAAAGTACTTTGGAACGCAGTTTCATAGTGTAATATCAGAATGCATTGCAGTCTTCCATTCTATTCTTATAATTTATGATTTTTATTTAGACTTAAATTATAATTTTTTCAAAATTGACGATTTTTGAAGATTTTATTGCAAAATAAATACAGCTATCAAATAACTTTTTGAAAAGTTGATAACATTGACATATTTTACACGCTCGTACTTAGCTTTTTACTATATCGAGCAGTGTAACACTGTTATAGTTGAAACACTTTGTGTAAGACACAGTGTTATCTGTATATGTTGTTAGAAAACATCCAGTCAGACCTTGTACTTAAAACTTCCTTAAATTTATCTTTAGATGCTCAACAAGAA
>Ga0157363_1005762_pt1 | contig 11595 bp, 14 predicted proteins | sample AttsexASBM1_FD_111477 | JGI IMG/M metagenome (GOLD analysis project Ga0157363, IMG submission 111477) | Fungus gardens microbial communities from leaf cutter ant in Ribeirão Preto, State of São Paulo, Brazil - Atta sexdens ASBM1 | ecosystem: Host-associated > Fungi > Mycelium > Unclassified ...
CTGTTATAACTTAAGACTTTGAGTAAGATCAAAAAATAACTTTTATATTAAGTAACATAAAAGAACTTGATAGAGTTCCAAGTACAAGATAGTCTATCTTATATACTACAGACCATGGTCTGTGCACACATTACAACTAACCTAAACTCAAGTACATATGCTTTTCATAAGGCCAACATATTGTTGTAATGTTATATAATGTCATCTATTCTAGAACCTTTTATATTCTTTTCTATGTTACATAATTGTATGATTGTGACTGTAACATATATGTGACTACACTGTAATCAGTGTCACACTTCTGTCACACCACATCGTTTATCTAAGTCCTAAATAAAGTAAAGTAAACTAAGAATAAAATAAAAGTAAAGGAAAATAAAATGAAACTGAGTCTATTATTTGCAATTCTAATATCTTCTTTGTCAGCATCTTTTCACTTGCTTTCTTTCCAAAGACATGAATCTATTTATAGAACCTTTGAAGACCCAATTTCTTAGTCTCTTCTTTAAATTTAACTATTTCCTCCTTCTTATCCTAAATTTTCTATTCCTCCACTACTTTCTTTACTTTCATAATTCTTTACTTTTTTGGTTTTTTCTTCCTTTTTCTGCTTTCTTTCTTTTTTATTTTGCTTTTACTACTCCAGTTTTCCCTACTTTAGTCTCCACTGCTTTTCACACTTTTTTGAACACCTCATTATTTTCACCTCTTCTGTTCTCCAATAAATTTTAGGATTATAGCAAGCAAGCCATAGCATTTCCAAAATTACACTCCACTTCTGACTTCCAATCATATCTATCTCTATTATCTCTTTATACTCTTGGTAATAAATATTCACCTCTACTATATGCTTAATAGGCCCCTCCTTGTTAAAGAAACCATCTATATTTCTCACATACATTGGTATTTCCATTTTCTTCAGCTTAAATCTCTGCTTCCTGGCAAACTCCAGGCTCATAACCAACTATATTATCCCACTGTTCAACAATACCTCTACCATCACTCCTTTCTGCATGTGAATTCTCTCAAGTCCAATCTTCACTGTCACTTCTCTTAATAGATCTTCATTGTTTAGATAGCAGCAGAATGTATTTTCCACTACTTTAGTAAGTATTACAAACCTATTATTACTAGAATCTAATTGAGGACTATTAGATTCTCTTTCCCATTTAAATTATTCCCAATGTTCAAATTGTCCCTGTATTCTAGTCTTCTCCCTTGTTCCTCAATTTCTACAATTTCTTACTACATGTCCAAACTCTCTGCAACTGTAACAATTTCTCCCTTTATCTATGTTCATGGCATATAGATCTTACCTAAGTGTAAACCTTGTCCACTGTTGTTGTGGGAGTACCATGACTGTGTTTATTTTCTTTACTTCTTCTATAGAAGCAGGTCCTATTATTACATGCTGCTGGATCTTTTGCCTCCTAGGCCAAACTTGAGGCTGTAGCAACTATTGATGCTGTACCCTACCAGTGTTTGCTAGTAAATTTGCTCTTGGTGCTGAAGGCCCTATTTCCCTCCTTTGTCTTAACCTCTTCTCTTCTCTTCTACTCTTTCTCCAGTATCTGTCTAAATTAGTAGCACATTTGTACCACTGCTTAGTACTTCTTAGAGACCTTTCTGTCTCTATGAGCTCTCTCCTAATTATTCTATTTATCCTTCTCTTGAATTCTTCTACTTCCTTGTTCTATCTTTTTTAGTTCTGCTACCTTTATCATCTCATTATCTCCTCTATCAAATTCTTTCTTTAAGTCTGACAAAAATTCTCCAACTGTTGTATAGTTTAAACTCCTACTCTCTAAATCTTTCATAATGTTCTCCTTCCATATATCTGCTGATCCTCTCTACACATATGATAATACTCACTGTACTTGCTCCTCTACTGATGTATCCCTCATCATTATCCTGATATAAAGTCTACATACTATAAGAAACTCTAAAACCATTCCTGCTTCCCTACTGAATGTTGGTGGCTTAGTTATGTCTACATTGGACCCTGTGCTGGGTTTGAGAACTGCTGCTGCTGCTTCTATTACCAACAGCACTTGGAGTTGTGCCTGTATTGCTATAAGCTACTTCTATTGCTGCTAAATTATCTGTTCATAATAATTTAAGTTATGTTGACTTATATTGTAATAGAAGAGTGGAAATTTAATAGATAATAATAGTGGTGGTGGTGTGGGAGATGATGAGGTGTAAAGAAATAGGGTAAAACTAGTGCTGGTTTCTGTCAAGATCGTTGACGATGGACTTGACTTTTATTTTCACTCTTCATTTTCTATTTTATTTTATTTTTCTATTTTTAAAACAACTTGGGTTAGGGTTTATTGGTCACACTGTCACATCAGTCATAAGTGATGGCATAATCACATGATCAATCATGAGATGAAGTAGAAGGTTCCGGAATAAAGTGATGTTATATGGCATGGACAACACATACTGGCCTCATATCATACTCATGGTCATTTAGAGTAGGATGCATAGTAGTTAGCATGGACCATGAGTAGTAGTATATAAGGTAGACTACTTTGTATTAGGAACTCTATCAAGTTCTCTTGTGTTACTTAATACAAGAGTTGTTCTATTGCTTAACCCTTTGAGCTTTAGTTCATAACAGTTTCCTCCTCTAATTCATAATATAAACTCAACTCAATCTCAGTAAGTGTTGGTGGGCTCTTTTCAAGTCCCATCTCATACTATCTACTAACTACTTATAGTACTAACTATTGTCCTAATTGAAAAGTAAATAATTTTGGCCTAAGAATGTTGTTCTACTCTAGATAAGATCTAAAGAATACCCACCATTCATTTGCATAGATATTAGAATTGAAGATGGTGGACTCTATTTTTTGTTTTTATTTCTCTATTACTTTTACTTTTTCCTTTATTCTGGAGTTAGGAGTTAGTATGACATTACATGTCATGGTCACACCATGTGACTTGGGTATCACACAAATCACATAACATATAGAACATCATAGAAGGATCTAAAAAGAATAATGTCATATGGTATGTACAACATATATTGGCCTTAAGGAAAATACATGGTCAGTTAGATGTTAGAAATACAAAGATTGGACTGTATTTTAATTTCATTCTCTTTTCTTTTCTTTTCAGTCTATTCTATTTTGAGAACTAGGGATAGAAATCAGTAGGATTTTATAAGTCACTGTTATACTGTCATATAATTATGTGAATAGTAGAAGGTTCCAGAAGGAATGATGTTATACAATGTGTTATATATATGTCTTAATGTGAACATATGATTATTTAGGGTAGGCTAAAGTAGTAGTATACAGACCAGTAGCCTGAGGTATATAAGGTAGACAATCTGGTACAGAGTTCTCTATCAAGTTCTCTTGTGTCATCTAATACAAGATTCTTTCTTGTTGACCTACTCTAAGGTCTTTGAGTTATAATATTAGAACTTAATTCCATTTCTTGAGACTGTCCAATACAGAACCCTCTTTACCCTTTCTCTTTTATCTATCATCATCCTTGACTAAGGAACAACACAGTCCTTTAGTCAAAAAGAATTGCCAGGCTTTAGGTATAAAAAGTATACTAGCTAAATAGGGGAAGTCTAGCCATTTCAAGTGTATTAAAGCCCACTAGCACCTTGGAGTGTATTACCTTATGTGAATGTGTTTGTTACCAATTTCTATTATCAGCTCTGTGCTATAGGTCTACTTGTGATCTGTCTATGCAAGAGAATGACAAGTATTTTTAAAACCCTTGTCTAGAGTAAAATGACCTTCTTAGGTCAAAATCATTTACATTTCCATTAGAGTAGTAGTTGGTAGTTTAAGTAGTCAGTAGATGATGTAAGGTGGAACAAGAAGAGGGCCCACTAACACCTACAGAGATTATTTCAAGCTCCGAGTACAAGTCCAAGGGTAAGATCAACACCAGTTCTGCTCTTTCTTCATACTCTTCTTTTCCACCAATACCACCACCACACCACTACCATCATCATCACTATCATCACCATCACACTATCCCTACCCTACACAATGAGCCAACATAGCACAATAAACTATGAGCTTTTGGCTCAACAACATTAGAAACAGCTTACAATACTGCAGGCTCAAGTACAAGCACTTTTAGCAGCACAAGCAGGAGAAGCAGTGCCTAGGATAGGAGCAAACACAGAAGTGGCCAAGCTACAAGTGTTTAATAGGAGTCCTGGGAGAGTTTTAGAATTTGTAACAGCATATAAGCTATACATAAGAATGAAAGAAAGAGGTGAGACAGTGGAAGAGAAAATACAGTGAATATTATCATATGTGTAGGAAAGGTATAGAAAGAGAATATCTTAGAAGATTTGGAAGCAAGAGTACTAGAATATGAACCAGCAAGAGAATTTTTAGTAGATATCAAGAAAGAGTTTGGAGGAGGAGATGAAGAAATAGTCAAAGTAGCAGAATTGAAGAAGTTAGAACAGAGAGGAAAAACAATGAAAGAATTTGTTCAAGAATTTAGAAGAGTGGTGAGAGGAAGTAGATATGAGAGACAGCTCTTAATTGAAGAATTTAAGAGGGACATAAATGGAACAATATGCCAAAAACTCATGGAGTTAGAATGGCAACCCAGCTTTATTGAACAATAGTATGATAGGGCAATAGCATTGAATAGGAACTGGAGAGAAAGTAGACAGGAGGAGGAGAGGTTGAGAGGGTAATGAGAGTAGGGGCTACAGGCTCTAAAATTGAACAGTCCAGAAGCACAACAGCAACAATTGCTATAGTCTCATATTTGGCCCAGAATGTTATGATCTTAAGTCTTTAGGGTTAGACAAAAGAACAACTCTTGTATTGGAGTAACACAAGAGAACTCGATAGAGAACTCTTCTACAAACTAGTTTACCTTATATAGTCCTACAGATGGTCTGTGCTAACTACTGTGCACCCTACCCTAAACAACCATGTATAGTCCATATTGTATGATGTTATCTGTTCCTGAATTTTCTAAATTCTCCCCAGTCTCATAATCTGTCTTGTGACTATGCCATCAGGTTGTGACTGATGTGACAGCATGACCAATCAACCCTAACCCTAATTGTTCTAAAAATGGAAAATAAAAAAATAAAACAGAATGAAAAATAAAAATGAAAAGTAAAATAGAGAAAAACTAAGTCCACCATTTGTGAACTTGACATAGAAGGCAAGAGGCTCAACAACAGGCACTGATAGGGCCTACTCTAATAGAGAGAGTAGAGAGGATAAACGCAGTGATAGTATGCCCAAATCAATGGGCAGTGTTTGTACCTTGCAATCCATATGGCATGAACATAGATAGAGGGAACAGGAATTGCTACAACTGTGGGGGATTTGGACATTTGGCTAGAAATTGCAGGAACAGAAGAATAAGAGACAGAATTGGGGAGGGTAGAAAACTTAAATATAGAAGAAATAAGCAGAGAATTGAGAACAATGAACAAAATAATTTAAATGGGGAGGGAGATCTGATAGTCCTCAATTAGGTCTCAATAATAATAGGTTTGCAATGCTCTCTAGAGTAGTGGAAAATACATTCTGCTGCAACCTAAACAATGAGAACATGTTAAGAGAGGTGACAGTAAAAATTGGACTGAAGAAGATTGATATATAGGAGGGAGTGATGGTGGAGGCATTGTTGAATAGTGGGGTGATAGGATTGGTGATGAGTTCTGAGTTTGCAAAAAGACAAGGATTTAAGCTGAATAAAATAGAAAAACCAATTTATGTGAGAAATGTGGATAGGACTTTTAATAAAGAAGGGCCAATAGAAAACACTGTGGAGGTGAATATTTATCATCAGAGACATAAGGAGATGATGGAGATAGATATGATAGAAGGACAGAAGTAAAACATGATTTTGGAAATACTGTGGCTTGCTTGCCACAATCCTGAAATTGACTAGAGAATAGAGGAGGTAAAAATAACAAAATGTCTGGAAAAATGTAAAAAGCAATGGAGACTGAAGCAAGGGAAATCAGGGTAGCAAAAGCAAAAGGAAGAAGAGAAGAAAAAAGAAGAGAAAGAATAGAAAAGAAAGGAAAAGAAAAAACAAAGAATGATGAAAGTGAAGAAGATAGCAAAAGAATAGGAAATCTGAGATGATAATGAAGAGGCAGTGAAATCTGAGGAAGAAGCAAAATAGCTGGTACCAGAAAGGTTCCACAAATGGATCTACATCTTTGGCAAGAAAGCTAGTGAAAGGATGCCTACTAGGAAGACATGAGATTATGCTATAGACACAAAAGAGATATTTGTACCAAGGAAAGGGAAGGTGTATCCATTGTCAAGGAAAGAGAGAAGAGGTACATGAGTTTATATCTGAACAATTAAGAAAAGGGTATATTAGACTCTCAAAGTCACCTCAAATGGCACCAGTATTCTTTATAGGAAAAAAGGATGGGAAGAAGCATATTGTTCAGAACTATAGGTATTTAAATGAATAGACTGTAAAGAATAATTATCCTTTACCTTTAATTTTGGACATTATAAAGAACATAGGTACAAAAAGAGTATTTACTAAGATAGACTTGAGATGGGGCTATAATAATATTCTTTGGACTTACCAATTCACCAGCGACATTTCAAACCATGATGAACAAAATTCTATAGGATCTCATCAACACTAGGAAGGTGGCAAGTTTTATAGATGATGTGATAGTAGAAACAGAAATAGAAGAAGAACACAACAAAATAGTGGAAGAAGTGGTTAAGAGGTTAGTAGAGAATGACTTATATGTAAAACTAGGAAAATGCAAGTGAAAAGGTGTTTTAGACTAGCCAACTCAGAAAGAAGTTAAAGATGTACAAAAGTTTTTGGGATTGGCAAATTATTATCATTGATTTATTAAAGACTTTACAGTGATAGCCAGACAATTACATAATATGGTGAAGAAAGATCAGAAGTAGGAATGGACAGATAGACAGAAAGAGATATTTAAGGAATTGAAGGAGAGATTTACAAAAGAACCAGTGTTAGTAGCACTAGATTTAGATAAAAAAACAAGGATAGAAATAAATGTGTTGGACTATGCAATAGGAGGTATTATCTATAAAGTGTAAAGATGGAAAATGGCGACCAGTAGCTTTTCTCTCAAAATCTCTAAACAAGATAGAGAGAAACTATGAGATTTATGATAAGGAGATGTTAGCAGTTATAAAAGGATTGGAAAATTAGAGACATTTATTAAAGGGTGCAAAGTTTAAGTTCGAGGTCTGGACAGACCACAAGAATTTGGAATATTTCATGAAAGCACAAAAGTTGAACAGAAGACAAGCAAGATGGACATTATATTTGTCAAGATTTAACTTTACCTTGAAACATATTCCAGGAACAAAAATGGAGAAGGTAGATAGACTAAGTAAGAGACCAAACTGGAAAGTAGGCATAGAAAAGAACAACAAGAATCAAATATTTATTAAGGATCATTGGCTTCTTAGTTTATTAGAGGTAGTAATAGAAGAACTAGAAGTAGATATATTAGAAAAAATAAAAATGGCTAGAAGTAAGAATGAGAAAGTAGTTAGAGTAGTAGAAGAGATGAAGGAGTGAAAGTATTGAGGAGAGATGAATGGCAGATAGAGGAAAACTTGATGTTAAAAGAGAAAAAAGTATATGTGCCAAAGAATGAGGTATTGAGAGTAGAGATAATCTGGTTACATCATGATATACTAGTAGTAGAATATGGAGGAAAGTGGAAGATAACAGAATTAGTGATGAGAAATTACTGGTGGCTGGGAGTAACAAGAGATGTGGAGAGATATAATATGTGTTAGAGGATGAAAAATAGGATAGAGATACTAGCAGAAAAGTTGAAGTTGAGTGAAGTCAGAAGAGCCATGGACACATCTGATAGTAGACTTTATTACAAAGTTACCATTAGTAGCTGAGAAAGATGTAATCCTTGTGGTTTATGACAGGTTATCAAAAATGACACATTTTGTAGCAACCACAGAAGGAACATTAGCAGAAGAGTTGGCATGGTTGTTTAAGAATAACATATAGAAGTTGCATGGGTTGCCAGAGAGTGTTGTATCAGATAGGGGACCATAGTTTGCAGCAGAGATGACAAAGGAGTTGAATAAAATATTAGGAATTGAGACAAAGCTGTTGACATCCTTCCATCCCCAAACAGATAGACAAATGGAGTACATGAATTAGAAGCTGGAACAATACCTTTGATTCTTTGTGAATCATAGACAAAAGGATTGGCCAGAATGGTTAGCATCAGCTAAGTTTGCAATTAATAACAAGACATATTCAACAATTAAAGTGTCTTCATTTATAGCAAACTATGGGAGAGAGTTAAGAATGGGGGTTGATATCAGAAGAAAAGGAAAAAATGAAGAAAGCAACAGAGTTTGCAGAAAGAATGAAAAAGGTACAGAAAGAAGCAGGAACAGTATTGAAAAGAGCACAAGAGGAAATAAAGTGATAGATAGATAGAGGAAGAAAAGAGATAGAAGTATAGAAAGTAGGGGATAGAGTGATATTGAGTACAAAGGATTTGGTACTCAAGGAGCAACCAGAAAAGAAACTAGTGGATCAATACATTGGTCTATATACCATTGATAAAGTAGTTTCTACTAATACAGTCAAATTACGACTACCAACTTCAATGAGAATCTACCTAGTGGTGAATATCAGTTGAGTAGTATAATACAAGCAACAAGTAGGAGGACAGAAAGTGGAAGAGGTGAAACCAGTAGAAGTGGAAGGAGTTGAGGAGTGGGAAGTTAAAAGAATATTAAATAAATAAAAAAGTAAGAGAAGTAATGAAGTATCTGGTATGGTGGAAGAAGTTTATGGCAGAACATGACAGTTGGAAAAAAAGAGGAAGATTTAGAAAATGCAAAGGAGGTAGTAGCAGAATTTGAGGGAAGGGTAAACACAGAAGTAAGAAGACTAGAAAAATTAAATATGACAGAAGAAAGAGATTTCAGGAAGGGGGAATAAAGTGATGTTAGAAATGCAAAGATTGGACTTTATTTTATTTTATTCTCTTTTCTTTTTTTTTCTTTTCATTTCAGTCTATTCTATTTTTAGAACTAGGAATAGAGATCAGTAGGATGTTATAAGTTACTACTATACTATTACATAATCATGTGAATGGTAGAAGATTCTAGAAGGAATGATATTATACAATGTGTTATATACATGTTAGCCTTAATACAGACATATGGTTATTTAGAGTAGGCTAAAGTAATAGTACACAAACCAGTAGCCTGAGGTATATAAGGTAGACAATCTGGTACAAAGTTCTCTATCAAGTTCTCTTATGTCACCCAATACAAAATTTCTTCTTATTGACCCACTGTAAAGTCTTTGAGTTATAATATTAGGGTAGGCTAAGTAGTAGAGCACAGATTGTTAGATTTTGATATATAAGATAAATAATTTTGTATAGAACTCCTTATTGAGTTCTCTTATATTAACCTAATACAAGGTTTCTTTATTTGATCAACTCTAAGGTTATTGAATTGTAAAATGAACAGATTACAAAGAGGCACTGTAGCATAGGACTACTACCCAAAAAAACTACCTACTACATCCACATAAGATAATATATCTGCTAAGCACTAGTAAGCTTTAATATAAAAGAGTGGTATTAGTCTCTATTAAGGATAATATATTATAGTGTGTTTGGACTTGAATATTTTTCTTTTTCTTTTATCTATTTTTCTTGATTTAATATATATGTATATATTTTTCTTGGACAATGAAAAGGCACATAACATGTCACATAACATGATATTATAGGTCTAGATTCTGGGAGAAAAGGCTAGAAGGGTAATGTTAAGATGCATGTCAATAGTATATTTATCCAAGTACACATGGTCCATGCTAATGATAAATAATCCTACCTTAATGTGTACTACATGCTATTGATAGATAGTATGACATTATTATTCTAGAATCTTTTTTAACTTTGTATGTGACACATGATTGTGTGATCATGACATGTGACATGTGACAGATATGTGACAGTCTGTGACAATCATGTGTAATATCATGCTAACCTCTAACTCTAAGTCCAAAAATAAAGAATAAATGAAAATGAAAATAAGAAATGAAAATAAATAAAGTCTATTATCTTTAATGGGATTATTTACATCTATTATATACAAAAGTGTTTTTGAAATAGCTCCTTCAATTGAACAAATTAATAATTATCTTAATAATATTATGAGACTTATGTAATCTGACAATTTGACCCATCTCATTAGATTCCAAGGTCATTTATTAGTAGATGCAATTTTAGCAATCCTGATGTCAAAAAAGTGTCTTTGTGCTGTTTAGTTGCAGAGCAAAAGGAAGAACAGTCAAAGTACTCTCTATTTTATCTGTAAGTCTCTAGTGCAGTTTTGCACTCATTGTTCCACCACTCCTTAGACTAAGTAGTGATCATAATTCTCTTTACACATAAGTAGCCCAATAGTTAGCAAAAAGTTCAGAGATTGTCTTAGAAAGTAAATTAAGACTGGTAACAGTCCAGTGTATAAAAGTCAAGTTGAGAGAGCTCTTCTGTTATGAACAGACTAGCCACTAAACCAGTTATGCTAAAAGTGTGTAATATCAAGCTTAACTTTGATATCTGGCTAGTACTATATATATACTTCATACTGTACTCCTGACGTCTTCACTCACAGGTCACTTCCTCTTGATTATCATATTTTAGGACTATTCTGCATATACAGATGTTCTATAGAGTAATAGAAAGGTTAGCTATGAGAAGAACATGGTCTGAGAGTCATCTGAGATCAAGCACAATATGATAGGAGACTTGAAAACAACTCATGTCTAAGAAGATAAGGTTAATTACTGTATTAGCATGGTCTTGAATGTCCAGATAATGAGTAGGGATAGAAAGTGGTGGAACAGAGTGGATAAGACTGTAAGAGTCTACCAAGTCTCTCAAGGCCTGGCCAGCTGCAGGATGTGAAGAGATAGATAGGTCTTATTCAGCATTCCTAATATTAAAGTCTCCTTCTATATACAACAAGTTGGGAATATTCAGAGCTTTATTAGATAAGAAGTTCACAGCAGTATGAAGGCTGTTGGAGTAGACATTTATGAGGAATTGACATCTGCCTCTATTGAAGAAGAATAGAGACTAAATGTTTCTGTAGTCAACTATGTCTTGTCTAAGAGCAAAACAAAGTCTGAACAGTTTAAAGTAAGTAAAATACATACCTCTAAGTATCTGCTCAGTGTTTTGTGAAGATTAGACTATCTGGGTCCAATCTGGATTGATAGAGATACCAACAACTTTATCTCCTCCAGAGGTTGTAATAGATAGTGTAAAATAAAATTCCAGGAATGATTTTAAATAAAGATAATATTATACAAGTCTTTCTGTGTTTCAAGAAGACTGTCAACTAGCACATAGTTCTTACAGAAATTCTATGAATAAATATGAAACATGTTAGTTGTACCAGACATACTTATTGACTACCCCTACTTATTAGGAACAGACCAGCCACTGAACCAGTTATGCTAAAAGTGTACAATGTCAAGCTTAGCTTTGACATCTGACTAGTACTATATATGTACTTCATACTATACTCCTGACACTACTGAGGCCAGTTATAA
>Ga0157363_1005763_pt1 | contig 11595 bp, 10 predicted proteins | sample AttsexASBM1_FD_111477 | JGI IMG/M metagenome (GOLD analysis project Ga0157363, IMG submission 111477) | Fungus gardens microbial communities from leaf cutter ant in Ribeirão Preto, State of São Paulo, Brazil - Atta sexdens ASBM1 | ecosystem: Host-associated > Fungi > Mycelium > Unclassified ...
TATCCAGTTGGCTCGTAGAATCCGTGGAGAGCGTGCTTAAATTGCCTCTTTCTATCAATCGGCCCTTTTCAGGGCCAAAAATTGTTTTACGTTGAAATTTCCTGCGTTTTCAATTTCATATTTCTAATTTATAACCTACAGAAACAACATTCCTTTGTTAGAAACTTTACATTCACTATTTTTTTTTTTGAAAGTAGTGTTTCCTACATGGAACGAGTGATTGGTCTTTTTATTCATTAAATGGTAAAAATAACATTTGGTCGACTCAAAGAAAGTAATCTTGAATATTCTATTCAATTAATTTTTGTCAGTAAGAATAATGCATGTAGTTCAAAATCGTAGCAATTGGCACACAAATACAAAAGGAACAATAGATTAAACAGTAAGAAAATCGACACAGTTCAATTAGATTTACTATTGTTACATTTTATTGATTTTTTATATTGCCATGGCTCTTTAGCGTACCTTTTTACGAGTTACGTATGACGCAATTTTGGCGCGCTTTTGCGACTTGGGCGTTATAAATGGCGTCTCTAGACGCAACGTGTCCCGCCAAAAGATGCTACGATATCTTGTCACAAGATGGCGCAAACAAATTTATCAAAATAAACGGTTTCGATGATGTTTGTCAAATAAAGTCGACATTTCAAGAAATTTAAGAAATTCAAATATAAATGAAATCATTCTTATTTTGCAAGAAATATTTACTCATTCATTACTCATTCTTGTAACTTATACTTGTAACTTTTGATTACAAATGGAAATAAAAAGTTGCGTCGCCCCAACTAGAGATAGACTTCGATTATTATTAATAGCGATTAGCATTAATAATAGATTAAATCGCACGCGACAGTGTATGCTCGTTATCGTATTATATTTTCATTTATTTTTAACGATTTAACGAAAGTTAGCGTACTCTCGAAAGAATGTAATGAATTTTCACGTAGTCGGCGTTTTATCAGTATCAGGATTTTCATGATATCTCTGAGCTGTATCGTTTGTTTAATAACCGAGTGGACTAAAATTTTCTTCTGTTATTGCGTAACAAGTAACTACAGCAATCACGCGCCAAAGAAAGTTTTCACCAGACGATGTTAGGAAGCGTCAATTTCTCCTTGGAGCAGTCGAAGCGAACGGTCTGTTTGGGTGGGGAAAATCGATAGGAAAAGGCGAGTTCAAAGTGCTAAGGGAGAGTAAGAGTACACACGGCGTGTCATTAACGGCTATCTTTTTTTTTGCGTGCAGGACAAATCGATAATTATCTCTTGGTGAATATCGCCGGAGGCGATAACGTCACGCAACGACGACAACGACAATGTCTGAACGGAGATGCTCCCGGGAGGATATCATCGCGTTTCGATGAGATGTCGATGAAGGCCGCGAGTGGCATGGGGAAGCATCTGCGTCGCACGTCGTGCAACAGCTGTGTGCGATATCGCTCAGGAAGATGTTGAGGGTACCCGATGGCTCCTGACAACTCGCGACACGAGGCGCGACGCGGTTAGGCGAGGCGAGGCGCGATCGCGAACGACGGGATCAGCGGAGGCTGGGTCTACCCTGGAAAATGACTGTCGGTCGACGATTGGTGCGCGTTCTCTGCGTGCTGCTCTGCCTGTCGTTACGGCCGGACTACGCGTATTCCACTCATATCACCGGCACGTTTAACACGCGAGAGTTTTTTCGGTTCCTCATCAAGTTCGGCTTCCAGAAGACCGACCGTCATCGGCAAAAGGACTCATATGGTTATATTTTCGGCAATGTGACCGCGAGAACGGACTTCGATGTGCCGATCACCCTGGCAATACTCGATCGTGGCCACTTCCTCGAGTATTATGGCAATCGTACGCTGACGGATAAGAGCGCAGCATGCGCCTATATGTTTAACACTTTAAAGAAGAGTTCCTACGACCCAGATTGCAACGAGGACGGTCAAGACTTTCTGAGGTATATTTGATGTTTCAATCTATTACATTATTGATGTTTTCCGGCAAGAGCCACAGATGACATAGACTGTATTTCATTAGGTATTCACAATTCTTATGCATTATTTATCCTTATTTGACGTTAGATAAATAATAAGAAATCTAAGAGCATTATGAGCATCATATTGAATAGTCATAATAGTACAGTGAATCATTACGTTCTTGTTGTTTGTCATCGTTAAATAAACATGATCACTGTTATGTTGTATCTCTTGCTGGAAATCAATGTCTGTTATTTGTATTTCTTGTACTGGAAAGCATATCGTACGATTAATTAATGTTAACTTTGTATTTTGAAGACGAGTCCCATGTCCTCGAGACAAATTATGCCCAGATGAGGATTCTGTATGGAATATCGTGAAGGGACATCAGTTTACATACGTTATACAGGACTTCTGGCAACCACGATTTTGGTACATGAGCTTAGTGGCGTGTTATAGGAACAAAACAACTTGCCAATGGGAATATTATAGCAGGCACGACGAATTGGAATATGACATCTGGCTAGTAAACGGCAATCCGAACGTCAGTGGCCTAAACAGTCTGACTTATCAGTTCTCATATGACAGACAGAATACCATTGAACTATACTTGCTGTTTTTTGTGTGTTACATCATATTGGTGCCATTGCAGTTGTATGCAGTAAGATTGCAAAAGCATCCTGTAACAAGATTGTTCACTGCAAGTTTATTATTAGAATTTGTAGCAGTATGTTTAATCTTGATACACGTGTTGAAATTTGCATTAGATGGAATAGGCTATGAGCAATTAGAAGTTGCAGGTGATATTTTTGATATTCTCTCACGGGTAAGGAAAACATCTCGTGAATTATTCAAATATTATTAAATTTGTTAAATTCAAGTAATAATCTAACGTATTCTATACAATATGTAATCATACTTTTTAATCTTTTTAAATTTATTTAAAAATGTATATATTTTTTTAGTATATTTATTTTTCATGTTTTTAATGTATGTATATACAGGATTTCACACCATCAAATATATTAATAACGTATTCTAATAGATTAAAAAATTATAATACAAAAATGTTGAAGCCATATTTATTGTAATGATTTTTTAATTATAATCCATCAAAGAATCATTAATATTGCTTATTATTCGTGCGATAAGATCCATAAATCAGTATTCAGTTGGTATTTAGGACTGTCTTAAGTACAATTTTAAGATGTCATAAACTAATGCCGATATTTATATTCACAGTCGGTTCTTATTTTAAGACCATCTTAAGTAATGTCTTGAGGTGCTAATACAGCTTTATGATTGGCTTAAGACGGTCTTAAAGATAAGTATCTACTATGAATACTTTTTGGTGTTATTTTCACGAAACTTTAATTTTAAATTATTTTTTTTTCTAGACGTCCTTTATGTTATTGTTACTCTTACTTGCCAAAGGATGGGCGGTAACAAGAATGGAATTAACATGGAAACCACTGGTGTTTGCAATATGGTTTTGTTATGGGGTTGTGCACATTTTGTTATATGTATGGAACATGGTAACTATTTCTCTATTCTTTATATATCTTGTTTATAAATAATTGCAATAAGTATAAACTCTTTTTATTATGAATTAATTTTTTCAGACAGAAGTTGATATTATTGAAGACATAGATGAATATCAAACTTGGCCAGGATGGTTTATATTGTTATTCCGAAGTGCCATAATGGTATGGTTTCTATATGAACTTCGAAACACCATGACATACGAGCATAATACTCAAAAATTGAACTTTCTCCTTCACTTTGGTGCATCGTCATTAGTTTGGTTTATATATTTACCTATTATAGCACTTATAGCGCTTCAAATAAGCGCACTATGGAGGTTTAAACTATTGTTAGGTGAGTAAAGTTTGTAAAATATTGAAATTAATTTTCTTCAGCTATATTTTCTTCAGTTATATTTTGTACTTAACGCATTGTCAATTTATAGGTATAACATATTCGGCAGACTGTTTTGCTTATTGTGTAATGGCTCATTTATTATGGCCCACCAGAAGTGAACAATATTTTTTACTTGCGCAAGGCGCAGATAATGGTGATGAACTTGATGAATTCAACGAAGCGCCGCATGTATTAAATAATTATGTAGAACCGTCGGAACTCGGTAAAATAATTACTTAATATTCGTCCATTGCAAGTATAAATATTAAATTGATGACATTTTTAATTACAAGTGATGTGATGTACATTTGCCAAACGTCAATCTAATAGTACTCTAATATGTGCTACAGAACTGAAATATTGTGTACATCCTATTATTAGGGATATATCAAATTTGTCAAATTTGGCCATGTGATATGAAATTAATAGATACAATAGAAATAAATGAGTATGATATGAGTATATGCTATGAATAAACATAATTTTCAATTTAATATATAAATTAATAATCGACAGTATTAATTATATCAGCAATTTTATATCTACAAGTCACAACACATAATTATTAAGTATCTTTATCCATTCGAGAAATATATACCTTTATAACATTAGTTCATATTCTTACATATTCAGACAATTACTCATATAATTATTACTCATATTTTTGTTTATATAAATACATAATTTGTAATATTTATTTTTAAACTATATTTTACTTACTCATATCATATTCATATATCTATCTAGTGTTAATTTTTGTTTATTTTCATCATTTTGATTTTATAAAAAAATTATATTGTATATGTAAACAAATCTTTTAACAAAGTACATTTTTTATGCTATTGTTTAATTTCATTATCTTGTAATTATTCCATGTCTACTCTATACTAAGAATATTACAATGTGCACTTGAATAAGAATGGTAGAAATGAAATACGTATATAACTTTCGTAAATTTGATTCTATCAATAGTTGAATGGTTTAAAAATTGTGTATGCGATAATTGTATATATAAAAGTCATACTGATTTATATATATTAATAGTAAATTTATCAAGAATTACATAATGTTCCAAAATTATCTGATATATTGTACGATAAATTTTTTTGTCATTTTTAATATTAGCATGCCAATAGTTGAATAATTAGCGATTTAAAAAAAACAATCAAAATTTTCAGTTAATTTTAATCGAATTTTAGTAAAAAAATTGAAAGTTTGTTTTAAAAAGTATTAGAAATTAAAAGGATCCATTAATTAATGAACTTCTATAATAACTAAGAAAAAATGATTTATAATATTGGATAAAGAAGCTATAATTTAAAAAAACAATATTTTTGATATGTTTTACATGAGAACATTTTCATATCTTGTTCTAAATTTTATAAAAAAGATTTGATTTTTCAAAGTATGTAATTTAAACTATCATTCATTCAGTTTTGTTATTAAATACACAATGTACAAATAATGATTACATACACAAACATGGAAAATGAAAGAGCACCTATATAACATTCTTCCGATTTTATTCAAGTAAGTTTACATGTTAGTTGCACATTGTTGAATAAGTATAAGTACTTTATACAGAAAATTGAAATATGATGTCGTACTATTATTGCTCAATCTTGTAAGAACTTAGATAATATGATTGTGTATGTATAATCTCTTGAGAATATTTTAATGATCCGTATATGTATATTTTATGGGATCTCTTGAGAATATTTTAATGATCCATATATGTATATTTTATGGGATCGGTAAAATCTTTATGATACATTTATATTTTTAATATCCACTACAATGAAAGCAATTTAATACAATCTACTTTTTATTTCTTTATAATATTATCTATGTTCAAATTATATATGTTAAGTTTACTTTTTTGAAAAATACATTTAGACATGTTATACAGATTATGCTTCTATGAATGCCAGTGTGTCTAATATGTATATATATGTATATATATATACAATTTATTTCCAAAAATTGTGTGTCTTCAAATATGTGTTTTGAGATGCTTTTTGTAGATATATAGAGGAGGTAGTATTATAGCAAATATTTTAGTATAATGAAATTGTTATATCATGTCTCATTACAGTCCAACAAGTAGAAAAGATACTTTATTTAATTAATCTTTTTGCCAGATTAGGTAATGTATTGTACAACTTGATAATAATAATTGTTTTATATACCTGATTTAACTTTTTTGTATATTTGCAATTGATATGGACCTTTTCAATAACAAAAGCAACATTTGATTAAGAAATACAATTTATATTACAGTCAGAAATTATTTCTTTATTATATATGTGTACATAGTTCTTTTTTCTTTACGTATATTTATATTATATATACTATATAGTACTATATAGAACTTAAGGAATCTTATTATAATTACATATCTTAAAAGTAGTTATTTAATTTTGAAATTTTTATTTTATACAGAGAAATGTTTTTCTTAAAATTTTATTTAAAAATTATAATAATTCTTCATATACACATATAATGTTGTTCTTTTAACATGAAATTATTTATCCTAGATTGTGAATGATGTATTTTGATATTAAAAAATTTGAATCAAATATTTTTTTGAAATTATATAAATTTATAATATTAAATTATGTTTTGATACAACATATAAAATTATAACAATTTTAATCTTGATGTAAGACTATCGATAGTTTCATTGAAACCAGGACCTATACCAACAACTGTTACTGTACCAGGCTTCAGTTGTGTTATACCAGCATCTTTTATTATGGCAGTAATTAAACCAGCGCGTTCAGCTTTACCTGCTAAGATCAACAGCTCTTCCTCGTTTGGTATTTTAACAACAATTTTAGGCTGTCCACATCGTAACCAGGATTCAAACATTAATTGCTTCTTTTTATTATTGAGGGTTTGGCGACAGCATTCTAAAGCAGCATGAGCACATTGAGCAGCAGTTTTACCTTTTCCCATAGGTAAATCTGATCGAACCACTATTACCATCTTACAACTCTCTCCATTCCAAACAGGAGATAGGAAAGATCTTATATATTTACTTATCGTTGACCTCATCTTTTTATAATTTTTTTCAATCAAAGTATTATTAATGTCTTTGTTCTTGCTGCTTTGTGTGTTTATCCATGCATTCCTTAAACTTTTTTACTTCATTTTGACACTTTCTCCAATCCTGATGTTCCGCTATACACTCCTGGAAAGTTATTTATCAAATTAGTTATTAGTAAATAAGAATATTATTAACATAATCAAAACATTTACTTTACAACAATCAATGAAATTAATAAAACATCAATGAAATTAATTTATATATTTAAAGCTAAAGTTAACTTATAGTTTTATATTGTTCTTCTAGAACTGAAATTGTAAGCAGTTAAACTTTAATTAAAACTTATATATCCGTTTCTATCAATGTAGATTAATTTTAATCTTGATTCAACTAATTCATCTTTTTCTAGTAAGAATTAAAAAAAGATGAAGAGTAAATTGAAGATTAAAATTAATCTACACTGTAAAAACGAGTATTAGCCAGTTATAAGTAAACATACTTGAATTTGATAATGTAATTCTATGCAACCGGTTTTCTTTAACATCCGCTCAACAGGATCTTCAATTTCTTCTTCAGCACCAGTGTTCGACGATACAGTCATTACGATATACCAATGTTTAGATGAAAGAAATTTGAATTATATCACTGAAACAATTCTCATTCTAATAAAATATTATTTTTAATAATTTCAACGAAATACACACACAGAATATCATAGAGGTTATAATTACTCCGTGTGCGAGTTATTTTTATCCGCCTGCCGGGTCTGCAGATTCGAACAGATTTGAGAACAATATCGAACAAACCCAAGTAAACTAGTCTGGTTTATAGGAAAATTAAGAAGAATTATGCTCCATTTTAAATATCAACATCGTTACCACTGCTGTAAATTTCTCTAGCAAATAACAGAGTTTTGTTTCATTTCCATATCAAATTAACAAGGTATACTGTAATAGATAATTAAAAAGTTATAATTACATGAGTAACGTGCGTGATGTCCAACTTCAATGCGACGACGTGAAGTTATGCGCATATTGAGAAATCGATCTATTCTAAATATTCGCACATCTGTTAATTATTTGAGACACTATTATTGTTACTTTAATTATTTATTATTATTATTGATCGAAAATTGATATGCTGAATTACGAAAACATCTCCGATTGTTTTTTGAACCAATATTATTCGATGAGCAATTAACGTTGAGACGATAATTATAATGCGCGAATATTTATATCGAATTAAAGCACCTCTTCTACACGTGAAATTTGTATTATTCATGTAGAAAAGATGAATTTTTATTCGAAAAATGTGCTATGTTGCGCCACACATTAGGACTGTGAACTTCGATCAACTTCGATTAATTTAATTGTTGATCTTTGTTAAGTAATTTTGTTAATAAAATTTTGTAGATAAAATTAATTTTCTTATTTAATATGTAGAAAATGAGTGGATTAGAATCATCAACGGATTGTAGCTAGAATTTTTTCTCTAAATAATATCGCTTATTAAATTAATTGAATTAATTAGTTAATTGCAGTTTATTTGAACTTTTAGATTTGTATGAATTTAACTGACAATTAATTTCTTTACAAAAATGTTTATATTTCGTAAATTCATTTTACACTTAATATCTGCATGCATAATTAATTACATTTGCGTAATTAGTTGCGTAATAGTTGACATAAATAAATAAGATTTTCGTGAAATTATTTGCTTTGTGTATATTATATATGTGTATATTATATATGAAGAGTTTTGAAATTATAATAAAAAGTAACAGACATTTGTATAGTTTCAATTAAACATATATTTTTAAACCATGAAATTTGATCGACATATCAGCTAAGTTCACGCGAATAGATGCGACGATACGGCGATCGAGACGCCGCCGGCACTTGACCGTCAGAACTATTCGATTGCGTGAAAGTAAAAACCAACGCGTGTGACGGCTACAAGAGATCACGGAACAGCCAGCCACTCCCGATTTGCGTGATTTTCAGAGGTATTTATCAAAAGAAGGCAAAACGGTTTTGTCGCGCGGCCCGAGTGTAGCCTCATCTTCGCGCGAAACATTCGACGATTCCCGACGGCTACGACGCAGCGACGTGCGGCTTTTGCGGCATCCGCGCTATCCTCGGAGGATAGCGCGGCACCGCCTTTCTCGATTACTCATATTACTCCGCGACAATCTCCGGCGGCTCTGGCCTGTCTTGTTTCGACCAGTGTCGTTCGATAAACGCGACGATTCAAGCGCGGCGACTTATTGCTGTGATTCTTGTCGTGTCTCGTCGCAATTATTTATAATATACGTTTGTCCGTATAACAGGAACCTTCGCGTGAATGAGATAACGAAAAGAAAAGGAACTGGAGTAAATTAAAGCACAGTCACAATACAAGGATATATAGGCCTTTTATGAAGTATCCTTCGAGTTTCTTTTATTTTCTCCACGTGTCTTTTAAGTATTTCTCGTTTGATTATTTCACGTGAGCGAAAATAGCGGTGAATCTTAAAGAGGAACAGCATGTGTTGAGTGGTAGGCGTATAATTTATTTTGATTAAGTAAGTTTCCTATTCTTCTTTTCTCTGTTTAATTTTGTCACTTCTTTGACAGTAGCTTTTTTTTGACAGTAGCGTCTCCAGAATATTATATTTTTTTCTTTCTCTTTCTGCGTGATATTACTTGCTATAATACTAAAAGCAAGCTGTTATATTTCTTACTTATATAGTGTTAATGTCTTGATTATTATCTATACATATAGAATGTTTATATTTATTGAAAAATATTACTGAAGTATAGAATATAATTCATAGAAATATACAAATACTAGAATAAACTTATAATTAAAGGCAAAATACAAATATTAGAAGTTTTCTGTTTTTATTGATATCTTGTAAATTATCTGTTTTAAATATAGACAATATGTCACAGATTTGTATGATATATAAAACATATGAGAACACATACATGTATGAAACTATACTTAGTCTTAGATTTCTCACACTGACAACGTAATTCTCACATCCTGCCATTGTTACTTCTGCTCTGCTTTAATTAAGATAACCATCAGAAAGAAACCCTTATTTTGAAGAAGTTGCAGGAGATATATACACACAATGACAGTTTTGTTACAGTTATCATCAGTAATGGGAAATATAGATTTCTGTAAAAAAATAATACAATTAATAATAAATAAATATGAATAAATGTCACAAGTATATATATGTTTATATTTATGTTTAAAGTCTGAATATTGCAAGCGCAAAGTTACTGTACATTTTTAAGATATGACAAATATATTTAGTGACCACTTTATCTTAATTGAAGGTAATTCTCAAAAATGTCAAAGAAGCCAGGAGCTACCCAAGCAATGCATAAGGTCATAATGGTTGGAAGTGGAGGTGTTGGAAAGTCTGCTCTGACGTTACAATTCATGTATGATGAGGTAAAATAAAAAAACAAAATAACTTAAATATATTTTAAACATAAAAAATGCTCGTTTATTGTTAACAAAGAAACATGTAATTTTTACCAAGTATTTAATCATTAGATATCGGATTCTTGTGCAACTTCATGTTTATTTAGAAAGCAGTTTTGGAAAGTAATATCAAAATATAAATTTTTCTTATTAAAAAAGCATTTAAAAAAATGCATATTTATTTATATATATTGTGCATATTTGTGCAAATTTGTATATTTTGTATGTCTACAAAAAATATCTGCATAAAAATCCAATGTCTACTAATGATAACGTTATTTACTTTAAGCATTTAATTTTTAAGTATTATTACATTAGAAAGATATTTCTGATAATTTTAATCATAATATTAAAATCAGTTTGTTGAAGATTATGAACCTACAAAAGCTGATTCCTATAGAAAGAAAGTTGTATTAGATGGAGAAGAGGTACAAATAGATATCCTAGATACTGCAGGACAAGAAGATTATGCAGCGATTCGTGACAATTACTTTCGTAGTGGGGAAGGGTTTCTTTGTGTATTTTCGATAACAGAAGATGATAGCTTTCAAGCTACACAGGAATTTAGGTCAGTAAAATTTGTCACTAGTCAGATAAAATTAATCACAGTTTTATGTTATTGGAGAAAATTTTAATATATGGCAATTAACTGATTATAAATGTGTTATTTGATCATTCCATGAATAGAAAAAAATCTGTTTTCTTTTCTATAGAGAACAAATTCTCAGGGTAAAAAATGATGAGAACATTCCATTTTTATTAGTGGGAAATAAAAGTGATTTACAAGAAAAAAGGAAGGTTAGTTTAGCCGAAGCTCAAGCAAGATCTCAACAATGGGGTGTTCCTTATGTGGAAACAAGTGCTAAAACAAAAGAAAATGTAGACAAGGTAAAATGCTGATTATGTATAATTTTTATTTAATTTTATTAAATGCTACATATATATATAATAAATATTTTATATGTGTAATTTTTTCTTATATATCAATATTGTCTTTATTTAAAAAAATAATTGTGATATTACTTTCTGATTATTTTTTCTCTATTTCATTTTTAGAAAATAAAAAACTTGTGGGATTAACTTTTTTATTAGCTTTGTGGTAGTATTGTAAAATTAGATGTTTTACTACAGAACACTTTATCTCATTAAGCATATTCTACACACACACACACACACACACACA
>Ga0157363_1005765_pt1 | contig 11592 bp, 5 predicted proteins | sample AttsexASBM1_FD_111477 | JGI IMG/M metagenome (GOLD analysis project Ga0157363, IMG submission 111477) | Fungus gardens microbial communities from leaf cutter ant in Ribeirão Preto, State of São Paulo, Brazil - Atta sexdens ASBM1 | ecosystem: Host-associated > Fungi > Mycelium > Unclassified ...
ATTGTGATACTAATTATTTTCAATTTTTTGCCAAATATATTACATAAAGATATCAATCAATATTTATAAAATATATAATAGTCATTGGCAATAATTTTGATAAATATTATTAATTGGTAATCTCAGAATTTGTTTTAAAACTAATAATGGCATCTTCAAATACAAATATATAGATTCGGTTCTAACTCAACCTATAATTTATTTTCTCTCTCTCTGTAACTAATACTTTAACTTTTTATTGATCTAAACAATAATCGTATAATAAATTTAAATATACCAGTTAGGTTAAAATGAAATTAGCATTAATTATAAAACGCAAATACAATTAAAATAATATATTTATAACTTAAGTACTTATAAATATGTATATAATATATATATTACTTCTGTTTATAATTAATGTACGTATAATTAATATTAATTATAATAATTGACGACTAATTATAGTATACAGTTCGAGAATCTACAAATTTGCGATGACAATCAATATAAATACAAATAACGTAGACACATATTAAAAAACAAAAAATCTCAATAATTCTATTCTATTCTATCTTCTATTCTATTCTAACAGAATAACGTACTAGTAGAAAAGTGACGTGTGCGCGAGATCATCAGTCATTGCGTCAGGCGTCATCATGAATGAGAAACGCCGACTATAAGACATCTACCTCAAGCCATTTATCAAAAGTCGAGACAGTCCTATCGAAGTGTCTCTACGAAATTATCTGCTGGCGGTGCTGGACCCACGAGATTCCGGACAATCTGTCCCAGTCGAATTATTCAACATTAACCTCCAGGTTATCGATCTGCCGATTCTGAATATTCGCTAGTTCGCGACAGTCCATTCTCGATTCTCGTGTGATTTCGGCGAAGTATCTCTTTGGTCCTATTCGAAGCGAGTACTTTCGTAGCCAAGGTTTCCTACTTTACGAGCCACTTTCTCCAAGTAAGAATATGGATCAATAAGCGGTATTATATCATCAACGAAAACGTAATGATTAAATTATATCGCTCCAATAATTAGTAGCATATATAGTTTTAAGAAAATAATATAACTCAAGCTATTAAAAACGATTTCATTGCAAGGAAAAAGATGTAGCCTTCAATAAAAGATTACGCAGCAAAAGTCATTTGATTCCGAATTCATGGTCTATAAATGTTCCGAAATCGCTTTTAACGCCTGGCCCTTGTAGAGCTTAGTATGTGTTTCAAAAATATAGCCCAATAAATACTTTGTAATTCCTTATGGGTTTTGTTTTCCTGCACACATGCATTACGCGTTGATATATTGTACGCGATCCACTAAAGTTCGTCTCTCGTTCGCGTTTCGATTACATGAAAAGTTGTAAACCAAATCGAAATGTGCATCAGGCGATCAAGGAAAGTGGCGGCGGCGTAAATAGCGAGGTGGTTTTGCTATCGGAATGTTGATGCTGTGATCGGCAAGGAGGTCGAAGTGGTGCGACCACCTCGAACGAGGTTGCTTGGCTCATCTCAGCCAGGTCTTGTGCATGGTCGGGTTAGGTAAGGATTGTTGCGCAGCATTCAAGCAAGAAAAGACGACAAGCAAAACGAATTGAGATGGGAGATGTGACAAGAAATGGGAGCGAAATCTGACACATGAATGACAGTGAAGAAAAGCAGATAAAAAATATATATACGTTACAATCAAAACGATGAACAGCATACAATCATGTACTTTACTATGAAATTTTTGAAAACTGCACAGTTTGTAAGATACATGCAATTTATAATAAAATTTATACAAATTAGAACTATTATAAATTCATAGTTTATTCGCGAAAGAAATAAAGTTAATATAAAAGAATTATACAATATTATTTATTTATTATAGATTATATGAAGAAAAATAACATTTATAAAGGAATGAAACTCTCTTGCATTAAGTTATAAGTTTGTAAGTTTAGTTATGTAATATTAGTGTAATATTACATTTGTTGTAGTGACGATTGTATCATAACGTATTGAAATATCGATGAGTATAAACATACATGTAAATAGCATTTTCATACTGAATATGGAATATTGAAACTGAGAGACTCGAATGGTTGATAAAATAACAGATATATTATTGTTAGAGTTTAGTGGGTATGTTTAGATATATGATGCATACATATTAAAGCTAACTGCCATTCGCATGATAGTTTCTTTCTTTGAAACGCCAAGTTATATAAAACGTAATAAACGATTAGCACTGTCAAATGAATTCAATGAAAATGCTTTTTCGTTTTTCGATAGTTTTCGATTTCAAAGTTTTACCGATTTATTTACACAAACGATGACATTTTATTTCGATACTCTGATCTATTCCATCGCATTCTTTATGTTATTTAATATGAATGCTGGTTTCCTTGATATAAAAAAGAAAAATCATTAATATTCCTAATGTGTGAATATAATCCTAATTACATCTTTTATTATTTTGTTTTATTTAATTAGATTTAAATGGAAACCTAAAACATAAATCTCTAAATCTTCCTTCAGTTCAAGCTTCACGAACTCTTAGGACATTTTTGTCTTCCCGGCACTTATGCCTAGCTTTCGTATCCTGTCCGCTTTTCGCTCGAACGTCTACCTTCATCTTCCAGCCGTCCTTCCAAGAGCCAATCCGTCTGACTTCTCGTTGCACTCGTGAGTCTCAAGTATTCTCCTGGTTGCACAGCCATGCAAGCCTTATTCAGAAAGACCTCCTTGCTTGTCCGTTGACTGGAAATACAGTCGAATTCAGTGGGCTCTCCTGACTTAATGTGATAAAATCGTATCAGGAAGTACTTAGATAACCAAATAGTGATTACAAGAGAAAAAGATTTAGGCGAAAGATTATTTTCTCACGCTCTACAATGATTTAGTGCTAGTACATCAAGAGACATTAGTAAAATATTTACAATTAGATAAGGAATTATCTCTGTCATAAAAACGTGTTTGTCGATTGCGCCTGAAAATAGATAACTTTTTACAAGCATTCATTGTCTATGAGATGGAAGTAAGAAATTCAAACTTGCCGACTTTGATTCGAACGTATATCTGCACTCAAAGTCAATTATGCTAATGGCCAGTTCAAACTTACGAAATTAAATTGGTTTCGCAGACAACCAATTTCAACTTGCCGACTTTTGGGAGAATATCCCCTGTGGTTTAATGTAAACTGTTATCTACCATTCGCAATATATAGTAGTTAACAGACTAATTATGAGATCCTTTTACCGCGTGTAAATTTCGAACCCTACTAATATACCTTGTCACTGTTTGTTAATTATCAATAAATCTGTACAACGATGGACATGGATTAATAGGTACATATCCACTGTACATCGCGAATAATGTACCTATTAATCCATGTCCATCGTTGTCCATGTCTTCTGTCCATGTCTTTAATTCCTAATTCGATAATACAATGTCATCAGGGAGGTGATTTAACAATCTTCGTAAATAATTTGGAAGAACATTCTACGTCAGATTTTTTTTCTTTTAAATAAAATATTTTTAATAATATTATAAATCCATTGTAAAATAATTGCGCAAAGTTTTTATAATAAATACTATTTTTATAATAAATGCTATTTTTTTTAATACAATTTCTTCTCAGTTGATGTCGCATTGAAATAATACAATTAATATTTCAGCAACGTCTCTGAATTCGTAGTAATTAATGTCTTCAGCTTTTATTAGAAATCGGGGACGTCTTCGAGAGATTATTTCTATAGTAGCTGATTTCCCATGGGATACTAATCCTATTATGGATCGACAACTTTTTGTTATCAACTAAAGAGCATCGCCCAGCTTACGAAAAACTACAAATAAAACTTTTCCAAGATATATTTGTGTTATCCGGATTAATTATACGCAAATTAAAAAGAATAATATTTAATTGTATCTGTATTAGCGCTCTATAGATTACTTACTCTTTAGATCTCTCTCTACGAATATTATAATATATTTAAATATATTTTTATTATTATCATCATATGAAGCTATTCACATAATTAAAAAAATATCTTTCATTAATCTCTAATAATACATAAAATATCGTTTATATTGCTTAAGATATTATATTTTCTTCTGTCATATCACATTCTTTTATCATTAATTTATTATATCTGTTTTATACTTTAAGCAATGCGTTACAATCGCTGCAAAACATAATTTTGGAAGATAAATAAACTCGATTTTCGAAGCAAATTCACTATGTCGCATTAAGTGAGTTCCCAGTTATGATCACCTAAAGTTCCCGCATGGCACGCTCCACGTTAAACTTCGTTCTCTCCTTCAGCAAATTATGTAAATCCAGAAGCTGTTGCTACGCGGGATTGTCGACACCATTTCTTCTTAAAACTAGCATTATTGCAAGCGCAAATATCTTTATTCGTCAAGGAGTTGCTTATAAGAAGAAAATAACGAACTCTTTCTAAGGTGAGAAAATATTATAGAAATTTATATATAATTTCATTAATTCTACGTTTTTCAAAATAACAAAGTGATTTCAATATAATTATGATTTTAGTTAAAAAATCCATTATTTTCGCGTTGCCATATATATGAAACCATTGTTTTTATTTTATAAAAGCTATTATACTATATAAAATCAGAGAATATTATTCAGAACAATTATAAATCATATGAGTGAAATGTGCAAAACATACATGGGTAAAATACATAAAAATGCACATTTCATGAAAGACCAAAAAATTTGAAACTCTTGATAAATAACTGAATTATCGAAAATCGTTACTTCTGATCACGATGTGACCAGAGAATCGGCCAACGATGCTCTTTCGATTGCGGCGCGCTCGAACTTGACTCAGTCGCTTTAATAAACGACGATCATATTGGCGAGCAATATTCGCATGGAATATAAAGAAACACGCAGTTGTAACGCTGGTCGTACTAGTAAGAATTATGTAATTGCCAAACGGCGGTTGTACAATAATGACACATGGGCCAATGATAACATTCCGTTTCAACGGATTGTCGTTTGTGGATGGCTGGGTGGTACATGCCGGTCAGGGGATGCATTGGAGTAGAAGGGAAGAGAGAGGCAGGAGGATGAAGGAGGGATGCACATAGAGCATGGCTCAGGGGAGAGTAAAAGAGCAGCGAGGGGCCACTAGGGGTGGCTGCAAGCGGAACGGGGCCTCCGTAAACGTGCAAGCGCCAATGCAGCATAACGACACAGCCAAATGGTTCGACCATTACCGCGCCAATATTACCTGCTCAACTGAATTATTGTGTCGAGCGGTCGCGCGAAATATCTGGCATCGATATTGAATTGGTGTGGTAGTCGACTGGGCAGGAAGGGGAACGAATAAAGGGGGTGGAGTGGAGTAATGGGGACGGGGATGCATGGGAGCAGAGAGCAAAAAGAACCAGAGGAGAAAAAAAAGAATTGACTTTAACGAGAATGGATCTTTGTGGAACAAAAGCCCAATTTTACAGAATAACTTTCAATAAATTCTATTCTCAAATAATGCTTTCGATAAGCGAAAAAGAATAAATGCAACCGCTTACGTTTATCGGTACAGGATCCATTGTTTTCTGCCACCTTAATCGGCATTTAATTATCGGTTATATAATTATATCTAATGAGACGACAGTCTTGTTCAAGAAAATGTTCGATGAACGATAATTTATTTTGTTTTACGCCGTAGAATATTCTTGTAGCTTATCCTTCGTTTCGCGCGCACCTCTTTTCATTAAAATTAACAATACAGTCGAACGGAAAGCGGGAAAATAATGTCGTTTTCGAACTTAAAATGTATGCTGTTCGGTTAATTCGTACCATTGAAAGAAGATAGATTAAGCGAATGAAAGCACAAAGGAAGGATAAACAAAAGAGTTATTCGTTCAGATAACTAACAAAGTAGGATTAAATAACTGACAAAAATTTTTTTCAATTCGATCCATTGGATGCACAGACGATGCCTCATATTTGTTTCGCTTTTCGACAGAGATCGGCTCGGTCCAATCAAAATGGTTAAAAGTAAACTACGACTCATATGAAAATTGGATTATATGTAGATAGTCATTTTCTGCGGCATGATGCTAAAGTTATTTGGCAGAATGCAATACTAGACATATTCCGGGAAATAGCTGTTTATAACCTGCATACGTATTCCCGCTAATGTTCATTGAATTCGTTTCAGGGATGGCCATTAATTATAGTACCTGGCATGGCTGGGAGAAGCGCGCCAAACAACGACTCTCCATTTCGAGAACAAATAGTGACGATTATTTGTTGTCATTATCACGTACTGCAATCGAGAACTGTCTGTCAATTTGTACGGGATTTTGTACACGACGCGTAAAGCGCTTACAAAGAAGCGTAAAATTCAGTATTAAAAAAAAATAAATCATTGTCAATGTCATTCATTTTTAATACACTTTCAGTATTACAACAATCAATTATGATGAACTACAAATTAACATTTTTTATAATTATAAATTTTTAACTAGATCTATCCATAACATTATAACAATAATTTTTATGATTCTCTCTTTACTCTCTTTTCTCTTTTTTCGCTATTATTAATATAATTTATGCTATAATTATAGCTTTGGTAAAAACAATTTAAAAAAATTAAATAATTACAAAAAGTTGAAATAGCAGAACTATTGTTCTCTTCTCTCGAAATATTTTCTAGGCTTTGAATTGTTCCACGGGTAATAAATGCATTCTGTCAGTTCCACACTATGTACATTTATCAAATGTGAAATTTTTAAATAATTTGCAAAAACAAATAGACGCTGAATTAATTTAATAAAGTAATGAATAACTGATTAAAATTTTATAAGATAAAACATTTAAGAAATGACACCTCTATTATCCCGGGCTATTACTGTTACTTAATCAGATGTTTATGGCGAAACACTTCGATGCGTTGTCGAGCCAGACAGGAACATCGACATAAACTCCCATCACCAAGACCAGATCCCCCGCAGGTCTATAGCTAGTTCTTGGTTGGCTAATGCGATTGTTATTACACATATTATCTCTGCGCGAGTAATCATGTTTCACATTACCATGGCTCGTTCCCCGATCAGGCGGCCTCGTCTGAATCCTGCTGTAAAACAGTGCCCGTAAGACGACTTTGGAACGCCTACTCATACGCAAATCACCATTCGCAGACATGTGTATATTCTTTCAGCATGTTACTACAGAAACGGAGAGTGATCAAGTCGCAGTATAGTATACACGAACTACGGTCTTTGTACGCCAAGGGCAAACGATACCGGCACGAATGGTTCCCTATCGCACCGCAAGTAGTTTTACATAGTACGAAGGCGTGGTATAGATGCGCCCAAGGTAAGTTGTAACATCATTCGGAGATTACGAAATAAAGGATCCTATACTCACTCGGAGCGGTTGATAGAGTGCTGAAGCCGGCAGCTACTACAGTAAGTTCGTTATATCTTGAATATTATCAGAACTTTCAAGCTTTCGCGGAATTTCGTGCGTAACATATAGATTTGCCTGGAAAACTAATGACCGTTCAAATTTCAAGAACGTATCGTATGTGAAACATTCAGAATCGAGTTTAATATCTTATGTATTGTGGATAGTTCAGTAATCACACTTCAATGAAATTAAAAATTTATCAGAAAACCGATTAACGGAATAACTATTTGCGTAAACTATTTGGTATTCAAAATTTCGATTAAAAAGCACCAAAACAAATATGTCTATATTTGGAATATCATCATATCTATGTTTTTATTTGCACTGAAAAAAAATTCCGATTGAAAAGGGATGAATCAGAATTTTCTGGTTAAATTTATTAGAATTCTAGTTGAGATAACTGGAATTCTGGTTGATACAATATTTCTGATAAAATCTACTAGAATTCTTATTTTTATCAGAATAATTATATCAATCAGAATTCTAATTATCTCAATTATAATTCTAAGATCTTCAGATTTAACCAGAAAATTCTAATTTGTTTATTTTCCACCAGTATTACTATTTAATCCAACCAAAATTTTTCTCGTTGTATCAACTTATATCTGTATCAATTTATCCAGTAATCTATCCACCAAAATACATTCTATTGCAGTTAATGAAATAACTATTTTATGTTAGATAACGCAATACAGACAGTTCTAATCTTTGATAGAAAAATCGAAATATCTAGTTAATAAATGTTTAATCTGTAAATAAATTAACATTTATAATGATGTTAATTTTCCTTATATCTCATATTTTTTAAATCCAAACTATATGAATATTTATAAAAAGATAATACAAATTTTTTTATGTACTCAATTTATTAATAAGAATTTTTATAAAATCAAAAGCTATTGTTAAATGAATTAATTAAAAGCTAATAATATTTAATCTGTCAGTTTCTGATTTAATCTGTTTGCATCTCGATTCTTCGCATTATCTTTCATGTCATAATCTCGTCTACTTACAGAAAGTTTCGAGTAAAAAAAAAAAACAAAATTTAACAGATGATAAAGCATCCGATAAGCGACGAAATGTCAGCTCTTGAAAACAGCTTCATCCAAATTTAATTCCCGCGATAAGTGAAACATCGATGGCTCCGCGAAAGGAGCTCTGACTTCGCGTCGTCGTCGCTTTTTATTATCGCTAACTTCGTCCTTCTCTTTTGACGGGATATACGATCTTATTCGATCTTAAGGTGCTCACCGGGAGCTATATCAGCATCGCTGCCCATCCTGATTATCCACTTGCAGAGATCGAATCGATTGAAGGGAGCCGCGCTCGCATTTTTCCGACGTTACATCCCATTACCGTGGAAGCGGTGAAGTGGTTGAAGAGGGAAACTGCAGATAGTCGTAACGAGATTTACTTGGTAGAATGATAGGGTTCAAGACGCGACACAGTCAACAGAAAAGCTGATCCCAGAGAGCTTCTATGAGTGAGTTATTATTACGATACAATCAACTTTCGTAATTACAGCCGATTTTCGAATTATGAAAATAATTGATTCAATTATAAGATCATGCGAGGAGCATAAGAATGTCTACAATGTAAGAATATCAATTTATGCTAATCGAGTCTGTATAAGCTGATATCTGTTTATCTTATTTTCTCATTTTTCTCTGCGTAATAAAGTTTCGATATTACTTCAAATTGATATTGCTATTTTTAATACCATCATGTAGAGTAATTCCTTTTTCTATCAGCGATATCATTTTTCTCTCTCAAAGCATCTCTTCAATCACTAGAAGCAACGAACTCGACAATACCGGATATCGAGATCGGTACGTTAAATCGCATACTTGACGGATTCCGCGCAGAACGAATTGTGCTTGTTCAGGCGGAATGAACTCGATTCGACGAGGATCGGTTGAAGCGACTTCCGAAATATGGGAAAATCGGAACTCTGGCCAGTCTCTCCCGCTTTCACGTTAACGGCGAAACCTCTGCCCGGAAAATTTCGACAAGAAGCCGCGTTAAAGATTCACTCGCTCTCACGTCGGCCGTATTAAGGTCGAACGAACCACTTTGCGGATGGAGATTCGAGGAATATCTGTATGCATACGTGGATGTACATTCGCATATTGACTCATGGCTGAGAATACGACGATAAATTTCTCATGAACGCGTATATACGGTCTACTTGTTTATTCCATATTTATGTATTTTTAAAAATTTATTCCAAGATATTGCTTTCTTTTTAAATTGTTGAGATCAGAAAATGGAAAATCATTTCCCTTGATTTTTGTTAGCTAAATTACAAACGCGAATAAGACTGTTTAGAACGCAGTAAAATGACACTGTAACCGTTACCTTATGTTTAATGCAATCCGTGTCGGTGACGAGGCATTGATGATTAAAAGACGAAACAAGATTTTAATCGGGATAACGGCTTACGTTGTTTCGCACGTACAGTGCATGCAATGCAATAAACGCATACGTTTCTTACTGTTAAGAATGCGATGCGCACAATTATTTAATAAGTTTAATACATACATTAACAAAGGAAATTTGCTCATAAAAAATATAAAATCTGTTTTAGACCGCAGTTTTACAGCAAATACTTTAAACAATTTATAATGTACGACGTTTAAAAAATCCATTATGGCGTAAATAAATGATGGTTCGTCAGATCATTTGTCTCCGAAACTATTCTGCAAGATTCAATATAGGCTCAGGTGTCGCTCCCGGCAAGATCTAATCAGTATTGGAATATAATTTTAGTAATCTTGGTAATCAATCTTACCCTGTCCCGACTCTGAAGGATGACATCGTGGGCGTGTTCATGTGTAACATGTACACGTACACACACATTCACGTACTATTCTCTCGATATTAATTAAACTAGTTAACAAGCACCGGGTATTATTGCTGGTTGGATACCAACTGCACAAAGGTACGAAGTCGTATTTAAGTTGATATCGCGAAGTGAAAAGGGGAAAGCAGAAACGCGGCTTCATGTCGCGAAGGAAAATCCTTCTATAGTTCTCGAGGCGAAGATTCAAGGTAACTGTACGGCGGCGATTGCCTGAGAGGATGTCTATCATACGAACAAACTTCGTCAATTCTATCTAATTGACCCTCGTACAAAGACTGAGTTTCCCGAGAAGTGGCAAAGTTTCAAGACGACATCTTCTGTTTGACCCTGGTATAACCGCCGTCTCGTCACAATAGCGATGCGTATTCTGGAATCTACACTATCATGTTTCCAAAACAACGGGTATCGATCCGACCTGCGTTAACATTAGGCAATCTACGGGTTTACCACACAAACATCCAACGAGTGGATTGGATTCCTGGTAACAATGTTTCCTAACTTAGATCCTTAGTCAACGTTTTACCAAAAGTTTATGTTATGTACTATGGCAAAAATTACTAGAGAAAAATATATTTATTATTAACCCTTCTGTTATAATTGTTCACTTTTCTACTACTGTGTTCCATAAAATTTTTCTTAAAAAAGTAAAAGTGAAAACGAGAAAATAAAGTCTGTACAAAATTGTTTATTGTTCAAAAGTGTGATTTTTGAGACATCATTACGAAATTCGCACAAAAATATAAAAAAATTTGACTCACAAATCGATATATGGATTCCTATTACCGAAAGAATTAAACGGTATAAAAATTAATGCAAATTAAAATATAATTAATGCTCGTTTTCAAACAGTGCATTTTAATTAAGATTTACGAAAGCTAAAACGATAAAATGAAAGGTAAACCGCGCGTACTTATTGGAACACCGCAATTTCTCTAGTTGTTGGTTTCTCTTTCTCTTGTCATTTGGTCATTTCGTATCGGAAACTCAGAGTGGTCACGTAGACGAACTGTTAATGAGATTAATAGTTACAACTTGAAATTTACTCAGAATTGAGACATGTAATCAATAATTAAATCCTAGTCAGTTCTCAAAAGACTGAAAATGATATTTCGCATATACAATGTTCTTCAAATATTATTACTGTCTATATATAGACGCGTATTATCTATGTTATTATTCTTGTATTCATAATGAATGATATTTTATATAGTTAAACAAATTTTAATAGTATTTACGTTGATTCGTGATTATATCCAAATATTAATATTATTAACCATATAATAGAATTTATTAATAGAAATAATATAATATA
>Ga0157363_1005766_pt1 | contig 11590 bp, 10 predicted proteins | sample AttsexASBM1_FD_111477 | JGI IMG/M metagenome (GOLD analysis project Ga0157363, IMG submission 111477) | Fungus gardens microbial communities from leaf cutter ant in Ribeirão Preto, State of São Paulo, Brazil - Atta sexdens ASBM1 | ecosystem: Host-associated > Fungi > Mycelium > Unclassified ...
AGAGAGAGAGAGAGAGAGAGAGAGAGAGAGAAAGAAGGAAAAAAAAAGAGAAAAGCGAAAGGCGCGAGGAGAGAATTTCGATAGCGTCAAGAGTACATCACGAGCGACAGACGTTTTACCCAGCATCGAGCAAGGCCCCCCTGGGGACTCGATTTGCACTCACCTTCGGTGACTCTGGTCGATCAGTAGCAGGGACACTTGCTCACACTCGCTTGCTTGGAGCTCGTCGAGATCTCTCGTGGGAGTTCGTTGTACCGCGCCGAGCGTGTTGTATATTCGCAAGGTGCTCCGTTCGCGCGCGCTCAGCTGATTCTGCTGGCTGACTCCGCGTTGATTTCAATTCCGTACCGATAACAGTGCGGGACTAAAGGGGCGCGTGTGCGGTCGCGCGGCGACATCGGTATTCGGTAATCATCGCTGCCATCGTAGGATACGCGGCTCGTCGACCGCGAAAAAGAGAGAAGGAGAGCACGCGAGGAAGACGGAGAAGAGAGAGAGAGAGAGAGAGAGAGAGAGAGAGAGAGAGAGAGAGCGTGGAGGTTAGGTCAGCCCCACCGACGTTGACTCGACAGTTTTCCTGGTCTCGCGGAGCGTCGTCGCGACGCTAGGGACTTTGGCGCCACCGCACACTCGTGCGGCCGTACAACACAGCGAGCTGAACAGCTGATGCACCACCGATACCGGCGAGATGTCAAATATTGTAAGTGCACACGGCAGTCAGATTGTTCCAGATTGCTCTCGAGCACTCGTACGACGCGAGTAAAAAGCCGTGTTTTCCCTTCCCCTTCCTTCTGCTCACTTTGTCATCACAACGTGGCCGCGAAAATAAAATTCCCAGACGCGAGCGATATGAACATATCGGAGTTCCCGTTCCGGAGCCCCTCACGATAGAAACTACCTGGCCTTCGTCTCTTTCGATTTATTAAGATAATCCCGAACGAGCGAATCTAGCGATGTTCCATCTTTCTGTTCTCGTGACTTGACAGTTTTTCAAATGTTATTATATAACTTGCAGCGAAATTAACAATCTAGGGATCTCCCTCGTGTTAATTTTAATAATTGTAACACCTTATGTAGAAAACTTGTACAAAAATGAACTAGAATAAAATAGAATCTTTTCTGTTGTTTAATTTGTCAATAGAATTACATACAAGTAAAGCAAATAGCATACAGAGTTAAGAATATATAATTTTGTTACGAAGAATTTTATTGTACACACAATGTTCAGAAACTTATTTTTGCTAAATAAATGTAAATTTGTCTATATGTTGTGTTTATTTATTTCTAGATCCTACGTGTGCAGTCTCCAGAGGGTACAAAACGTATAGAAATACTACCTTCTGATACAGTTTCTCAACTTTACGAGAAGGTACAGATTGCAAGAGATATTCCAGTCTTTATAAACATATATTATATAATGATATCAGTAAAATTTATCTCTGATTATTTCTTGCTTAGGTCTATGAAGCCTTCGATTTAAATAGTTTTGGGTTTAATCTCTGTAAGCAACGAAGTCAGAAGGAGCCACTTACGTCTACTCGAAGTAGAACGGTGTCAGGAATCGGTCTTTCTCATGGAGATATACTTTATCTTGTGCCAGCTAATGGCACCCAATTGTGGAGTGCCCCATCTACCAGTAGTGCCTCCAATAACACTTCTACAGGTATCAGTTTGTTCCCACAAGTAATAGAACTACAATACATATTGAAATAGTAGATAGCATTAAAATAATATTATATATATATATGCTGTTTATATTATCCAAAATATTAAACATGTTATTTATATTAACTCTTAGTACACGTACTTGATCATTCTTATCATTTATGTTCTATTTCTTTTCTTTGAAATACTGGGAGAAATACTGAAATACACCAAGTAATTAATTATAACATTTATATATAATTTTTTAAATATATGATCTTATAAATTTTTCTCAAAGATGATAAAGAATTATTTAATAATTTTTGTGTTTATAAGCATTAAAAATTAATTGGGGACACGAATGGCTCGTCGTGAAATAAAGGTTAAATCACTAAATAAATTTTTGTAAGGAAAATTTTGTAATCTAATGCTATAAACTACAAAAAGTTATTGAATAGATATAAGTCATTTTTTTTCGTCAGACTTTTATATTGTTCTGTATAATTTAGAATCAGGCCCAATGGACACTGCAAACGGAATTACAAATCGTTCGTCTGGTTCGTCACGATCTCTGCCGAATGTAGTCGAGAACGATATCGATGAGCAATTATGGAAAATGGACGGCAAAATTCAGCGTAAACGCGACGAAAAACTGTAAGTAATCTAAATAATTCAAAGTTAGTATCAAAGTAAAAAATGAAAAATAATTTTTACAGTTGTCGGCATGGAGCGAGAGGATGCTGCGTTCACTGCTCACCTCTGGAACCTTTTGATGAGATTTATTTGAAGGAACAAAATATCAAGCACTTGTCTTTTCATTCGTATCTCAGGAAGCTCACTGCCGGAGTTGATAGGTACGAAAAATGCGTCGTGAAATAATTATAAACATTACAAGACTTGTTCGACTGTAGCTCGTATATATTTGTCGCAGGGGCAAGTTTATACAATTAGACGACATAAGCTGCCGCATAAAGACTGGCTGCAAGGACCATCCGCCGTGGCCGCGAGGGATCTGCAGCAAATGCCAACCGAACTCAATCACTCTGAACCGCCAGACTTATCGGCACGTGGACAACGTCATGTTCGAGAATGCTAGTTTAGTAGAACGTTTTCTTAATTATTGGCGCAGCACTGGGCACCAACGTATCGGCTATTTATACGGAAGATACGAAGTACATTCGGATGTTCCGCTAGGAATTAGAGCAGTCGTTGCGGCCATATACGAACCACCGCAGGTACATAGCGCTCGTACAATCTTCGACAAATCTATAAACATACACTTTTTTGGTTAACGAAGTACCGAGATAACGTTCACGTTTTTTTTTTTCTTTTTTTGGTCAGGAAAGTACAAAAGACACGATAAGACTTCTGCCGGACGAAAGGGAAGCGTTAGTCGAGGAATTAGGCCGGACACTTAATCTGAGGAGAGTCGGATGGATTTTCACTGACCTCATAGCCGACGATGTCAAGAAGGGAACGGTAATTTGATATATTCTTATTTTTTGTGTAATATATTCTTAATACCGAATTCGTACGTGCGGCGATTAACTTTGTCAGTTTTATTCGATCAGGTCAAACATGTCCGCAATATAGAAAGTCATTTCCTATCCGCTCAAGAGTGCATTATGGCTGGGTACTTTCAAAATCGGTATCCAAACCCTTGCCGCTTCTCGCCTAATGGTTATTTCGGCTCAAAATTTGTAACTGTTTGCGTCACAGGTAAGTCTCAATCTTCCATTACATGTATCTTTTTTGTTTCGAAACTATTAGGTTGATTAAAAAATTTATTCCTCCTGCCATACTAGAACACTAATCACATGCACTATTAAAAATTTTAGAAATTTTAGAAATTTAATGTACTTTTAATTATACAAATAAAATTCAATTTTATGACACTAAATTAAATTTAATGTATCTACAATCGAAAAGTATATTTGTGTACATGTATATAAAATTTAGTATATTTTTCATAATATTTTACAAAATTTAGTATCTTTTTTATTAAATTTTATGTAAATTTGCATTAAAAAAAAATAAGTAAATGTTAAATTTAAATTACTTAAAACTTCATTTTCATTGACAACATTAAATATTTTTATCCGCTTGATATTTGCATTATATGTAACGGAAGCAAATTTCTTTTTAACAGAAAAAAAATGAATTTTTTTATCAACCTAATAATATACAATAACAATATTTCCTTCGAATATTACGAAATCTCTATTACAAACGCCATGCAAAACTAGTGCTTATCAGATATATATATCTTCGAAATATTACAGGAGATGATAAAAATCAAGTACACATGGAGGGCTATCAGGTATCCAATCAATGCATGGCGTTAGTACGAGATGGCTGTTTGGTTCCTACAAAAGACGCACCGGAATTGGGCTATGTGATCGAGTCGACTGATAAACAATACGTTCCGGATGTCTTCTATAAGGTAAGTTCAAACATATTGATTTTATTTTCTATTCGATTACGTTTTCTTGAATCACTTGGATCTAATAATACATGTATATCGAACGAGTGCCTTCGAATTTTCACATATGTCTATCGCAGCTTAATATTTATTGGAATTTACGCAATTTTGTCGCAACTTAAGATATAGATATAGGATATGAACAAATTATAATACATGAAAGGAGAATAGTTTTATAACTCAAAAATCGATTGATTAAAAATACATTTAAGTTGGAGCAATAAACGTTCACTTCGTACATGTATAATGAAATAATAAAATTCGTTTAAACGATGGCTCCTACGGTGTGATTACCGCGAACCTGAAAAAAAAAATCATGATCTTTGCGTTTTCAATGATCATCGCAACTCGAGAGCAAGGAATGAGAGAGAGAAAAAGAGAGCGGAAGAAAAAGGAGAGATACGGAGGGAAATAATGGCGAGGTAGAAAGGCGAGGAAAAAACTTGTCCAAGTGCTTAGTCTTACACCCGCTCAATCGTTTAATCGCACGCGAGGGGCCAGGTAAATCGGTCGGTCGTTAAAATCGATATTACAAGCTATGCGTTGTTACCTCATCACGTTCATAAAAATATACGTAGTTTATATATTTGTATATATATATATACGCGCGCGCATAGGTATCTGTATCTGTGTGTATATATATATGTGTATTTTGTATATGTACGTGTACAGGTGGGCCTGATCTTCACTCGCTTCAATACAATATGTTCTTTTCTTTACGATTGCGTCTACGATTACGTACTAAGAGTTACAATTGTCGGAGTCTTTCCCGTTCGGACCGAAACAAGAGATTTCGTTCATTCATCCATCCGTTCGAACACACAATCATCTAACCCTCCCCTCCCTCCCCAAACCCCCTTACGGTCGTCGTGTATACAATATTGTACATGTGCAATCGACAGCAAAAATGCTTTCCGGCGTGAGGAGATCGTGAACTGTTTTCAAACTGAACGAGCTTCTCTATCTGTGAGTCTCGTTAAACTTTCTCTAGATCTTAGCTGGCCAGCCAACCAACTACTGGCACCTTCTCTAGAGAAGAGAGAGAGAAGCTCGATACAAATACAGTTCGGTTTTTTTGCTACATTTGACTCGGACAGCATTTCCGCTCTTGATCATACAGGAGCGAGTTATTTATTCCTAAAGACGACGTGACGCATTACGTTAGTCATCGCGACGTCGATCGCGTGTGACGCGTTCTTCTTTTTTTTTTTTAATCAGCTAATCAACAAGTGTTAAAACTTTCAAGTTCAACATCGAATGAGGCTTTTCTTCGAGAAGGCATATCCGCGACGACGCGAGGGCGTGCAATTTCTGCTTATTACGCGTGAGTGTGCCTTGCCTTGTACGCGCGTGGAAATATATCGCACGCACGTGTATTCGCGAGAGAGGGAGAGATTACGCGTCCACTCCCCGCGTACACGCGTGCATGTGTGACATTGTATGTAACGATAATAACGCATGGGACTTCATTACGAGGATTTAGACGAGTAGTTATAACGCAGTTACATTATATCGTAGTATTTTTCGATATATAGCATCGAGGAATGATTCGTTTAATATAATATATATATATATATATACGTTATATATATCCGCACATTTCATTATTTTTTTTCCCTTTCGTTTTCCGATTAGACGACACGAGGCTTACGGTTTACATAGTAGTATTTAGGCCTTGCATACATTTGCGACGTATTGAGATCTAATCTTAAATACAGATATAATCCATTGACGGTTCGCTAGTTCGCAAAGAACGAAAAGGGAACGGGCTCGAGCCGCAAGTATCCGAGCAGCGGTATCGCAAGATTCTTCTTCGCAAGACGCGCGCGCGCGATGAATATCTCTTTTTTTTCTCTCTTCCCTTTTAGCTCTTTTTCCTCGCACCCCTGGAACGGAACGGAACGACACGCCGTGTCCGACGAACCATAAACTGCCCTCCTACGTGATTAACTATACCGATATCTCTTCTTCCTCTCTCGGCTAAAATATCTAAACGAGAGACTCGCGTATGGAATCGCGCGATTCACAACTTTTAGCAGCAAGTCGCGAAAGTTGGCGAAAAAAAAAAAAAAAAAGAATAAGAATCGAAAGAGTCGAATGTTTGCTCGCGTGCAGATCTGTCTCTTTCGTTTCTTCGTAAATATATCGTGTACATAACACACGATTCGGTTGCCTCCAACAGTTCGCTACACTTAAATTCCCAGATTATTCTACATGTGCATTTTTTTTTCATCCTTTTATTATTCGCTATCTACGACCTAAAACCATTAGTTGCGCTCGCAGACGGCCGGAGAACCGTCCGCCGCGATTCGCGCGCGGTATTATTTTCTCCGTTATATCACGTTCAATGCGCGACACGCGCTCTATGAACTACAATGTCGTAGAAGAGTTAATGCCGATAATAGCCAAAATAAACGGTCAGACCTCTCTCTCCCTAAAAAAACAAATATGTCGTATCAGCTAGAGAAGTCGTATCGATATCACGGTCGATCTCTGAGGTACGTATGTGTGTATGTGTCTCTGTGTATATCGATCATCGTCGTTATTGTTAGCAGAATCTCGTATCGATTCCCAGTCAATAGCAAAATATGGATTTTTTCTCTTTTTCTTTTTCTCGCGCACGCCATGTTTTAAAAATAGATTCGACATCTTTAGACTATTGTTAATAGTTAATTAAGTTGCATGACTCGTACGGAACGTTCGAGGATTCGCGGAGCTAAACGTGTCGCGACGATTTCCCCGAGCGGATATACGCGCGGCGGATATAATAATAACAATAATCGTCTCCCGTCGCCGGACAATTACGTGTATAACGCGATTTCTTTTTGCACATTTCTTCTTACGTATTATAGGTTTCTCTCGGGGCCGCGAACGCGCGTGGAGTCGGGGATACCGTGGCGACTTTCCTTCGGTTATCTAGAGCAGGAAAACGCGTATACGGCATTATATCATACACACACACATACATATATATATATATATATATATATATATATATATATATATACACACACGGAGTGTATATTCATTTCTCGGAGAATTACCCCGCGTTGCAACAAACCGCGCGACAGCGACATCATAAACGTTACAATTTACCGCATTTCGTAATTAGAATATTCTTGGTAGGCTTGCCGGTCTGATCACCGTACGTAGATATCTTCTCCACTAGTTCCAATCCCTCGACAACGTGACCGAAGATTCCAGTAAAGCCGCGCATCTCCTGCAGGATTATGCGAAATTGCGAGCCGACCATGCCGAGGTTGTCGTGCCGTTTCTGCGTCCGCCTCATACCCACCGCGCCCCTAACCGCCGGGAACTTGGTATCGTCCGGCATGAAATAACCGTCGTCAAATATGCTGCGTCCACCGCGGCCGTTGTTAAGCTCGAAATCACCTGTGATCACGGACTCGCCTTCCCAACACTGGAATATCGTGCATCCCTTGTACCCAAACCCGATCTCTCCCGTTGATAGCACGCTGAAGTTCTTGGCCATCTTCGGCGCCGCATCTGGTCGCACTTCGATCACGATGCGCCCGTGCGGTGAACCATTCACCTCGATGTTGAAGTAGTACAGAGGATATGGATTTGCAGGACCTCGCGTCAACGTCGCTGTTATCGCGTTGGACGGCGGTTGCGGGGACGAGTGGACGGTCACTAGACTACCGCCACCGGCGCCAGTGCCGACCGCGTCAGACATGAATGTTGACTGTTGCTGCGGATGCAACATGGCGTTGGGCGGTGCAGGTGGTACGGGTTTAACGGACGGTGAACCGGGTGGAATGAGAAGCTGCTGGGGAGCTTGGTTAGGTCCCGGTGGTGGCGCCGGACCCTGATGAACGTGAACGGATGGCGCTTGTTGAGGCGGTGGCATCATACTTGAATGATGATATTCCATCGAGCCATTCTGCATGTGCTGTTGCTTACTAACAACGTGACGCGTGTACAACTGCGACATGCAATAATTCGCGAGGAACAAAATCGGATTATGCGAAGCCGCGAGATGATTCGGTAAGCGACCGCCATTCCCTTGAGGAACAATTGGATCTCCCGTGTGTATCCCCGCCAATGCCTGCTTTAGCAAGGCGAAGTCAAATATCACTCCAGAGTTGCCGATGAGATCATCTAGCTGACACTGTAACATCATCTCTTGATATTTCGACTGCAATCTTTGTTTTTCGAGAATTAACTGCGAGTGTAGACTGTAGACATCACCCGGAGTCTCGCTCATCTGCAGGCCAGCCCTCGTCTTGCCTAGAGTCTCGCGCGCGTCCGTTATCTCGGGAAAGTGACTCCAGCCATTTTGCAGATCCGTCTCTACATGCGTTTTTAACGTCACACACGCCTCCAGCACCTTTATCAGAAACTCGCGTTGCTGCACGGCCAGTCTTTGAATCTCCGTCGACAGTTTACCCACGGTGACTAATTCCAGTTGAACCTACAAACGCGTTTTGACGTCATTAGTTTTCTCTCTCGCTTAGTTTTTATCGTGAAATAAAACAAATAATAAGTAGGGACTTACGTCGGATATGAGCTGTTCTTTGGCATCGGTTTGCGATTTGATCTGATGACCCGGGTGATCCTGTGGGCTCGCGCACGCCCTACAAAGCGCCGTGCAACATGTCGCACACCACAATGCTAGCGGCATTCCGTGTGTGTGACAGTTCTCGCTCTGCGAAAATATTTAAGCGTTATCGATTCACGAGGAGAAACCGTCCACGTGTTTACACAATAAACACGAAGGTTCACGACCCGCTGAAAGGAAGTATTGCAATATGAAATTGTCACATTCCTCCTAGAAACATCTCGAGATCATTTTAAGGGATTAGATGTATAAAATTACTGCAGATTCGGAAATGTTTGTCCGCACTTGAGGGGGAGAAAAAAAGAGAAGTGATGACATTCTTACAACATCATCCTATTATTCCCGGGACCGTTCCTTCTCGATATGGCTTCATACGCGCGCCTTGCGTCTCACTTTCAGTTACCCCGTCCCTCTCGATAAAAACTCACCACATGCTATATATTGTGGCGGCCGAATAATTTGTTGTCATCCACGCGGTTCAATTTTATTATATTTGATAGATGTTCATTTCTATCAAAAGTTAATCCAATGTAAATTAACTTTGATCTCGATTTAAACATACTTTTTATTCTTTTTCTTGTTCTTGGATTAATTTCTATCTTGGTTCAACTTGCTCTTTATTTTTTTTTATTCTTAGAACTTTTTAATTTTTAGAAAAAGATGAAGAGTTAGTTGAATTGACATTAAAATGATTAAAATTAATATACATTGGTAGAAACGGGTATTAAAAAAAGATGAAAAGTAAGCTAAATCGATATGACAATTAATCTACACAAATAGATAAGAGACGTATTTTGAATTTAAACAAATCGTATGAGAAAATCGTTTTACTCCAATTATGTTTCATCTTGATATACAGCACTGACGATGCAATTTTCCTGTTTTATTTTTTCAAAATCAAATATATGTACATCCAAGATACTTTTCGTATCGTTTCCGAATAGATAATCGCAACAGATCATGCTACTCTTTTACAATAGTCATCTTATCTAGTTATATTTGAAGTGAACTTTTCACGCATTTTGGTTTCTATTCGTTCTCAGTATATTATCGCTAAATATTTCAAGCATATATAATAAATAAATATCGAGTTGACCGATGATATTTCAAGGAAAAGGATATCACTACACAGAAAAAAATGTTTGGTTAAATTCTGTAATTCAGGTAAAAAAAAATTTTGGTTAAAGCCTACTATATTTCTGATTAAATCTACTAAAATGTTGTTATTTTAACTAGAATTTTAATAGATTAATTAGAAATCTTGTAGATTGAATTAGAATTCTGGATCGTTCATTTTTTCCATCAGAATTCAGAGTTAACTCAACCAAACATTTTTTTTCTATATAGGAAAAAAAGCCAGACAATTACCTTCCTCTCCTTGTCAGGTTTGCCGGACGTATTGTTTGTCGTGATCTTGAGACGCGACAAATTGTTGGCCAAGGCAAGTAGAGCAGAGTGAGTCGGTAAAGCGTCCGCGCCTTGGTTACCCAAATCCGTCGTTTTCCAGCAATGCGCGCACTGCAGATCGCGTCCCTTCAGCAGATTGCTCTCGATGCACCGTAGGCAGAAATAATGCTTGCAGCTAAGATACTTGGGGCATTGCTCTACGTCATTGTACTTCTGCTTGCAGCAACCGCAAAGCGTCAGCTCCTCCAGGTCCGTTAATACGCTCGGATCCAGCATCTGAAAGCGTAACCACACACGTACACGTGCGTATCCTCCTACGCAATTTCGTCACAAACATACGCGGAAATATACAATGCACACATACACACAACACACATGCGTAAAGCCCTTTCTTCTTTATCCTCCCTATTATTAGAATGACGAAATCAACGAAATCAACAAAATCAAATTTTTCATTGAATTAAACTGCGATTAAGTTAAAAGATAAAAAACGTCTGCCGCAACTCGTCAACTATTCCCGTTTACGTCGTCAAAATGTTATCCACCGTTTTTCCATTCACATTCTGCTCAGTTTATTCCGGAAGAGAGATTTACCTGTTTGAGTAACATCGCGCCACGAATTGCGAGGCGTAGCGTCAGTTTACGTGTCCCTGAAACAGATCGCGACGTTTAATCGCGCTGATGCCGCTTTCGCCACTAGGAAGGATATCGCGAATTTTCTCTTTCACAGATATAACGCGGCTCTCGACTGATTCTAGATAGAAAAACGAAAGAATCGCGCACGTCTTACAGAGAGCGAAGCTGCCTTTGGCAAAACCAACTTCGATAACGCGTATCATGCAAGGCACTGCCGATTCACGCGGGAAAGGAGTCTTGTAAAAGGTCACGCCGTCAACCGCGTATGTAAACAAAACACTCGGTACTGTCTGTCGTTCTTTCTCTCTCTCTCTCTCTCTCTCTTTCTCTCTTCTGCCGCTGCGCACCGTTCTCTGTTCCGCTTTGTAGTCTATCACATCGTCGCTTTTCTCGCGCGGAATCCTTCTCTAACTACGTGGTTTCCACGCGCCGACTCGACCGTAGACTCGTCTGCCGTTCTGTCGTCGCCGTGGACTTTCCCGGTTTCAAGAACGCGCGACGCGAAACCGCCGCCGCCGTCATGTCGGCCTATATTCCTTGACCCATATAGCACCTCGTGCGTCATCGAGTCATCGACGTTTTCCCCGTTAATAAATGTGTATCTCTCTCTCTCTCTCTCCCTCTCTCTTTCTTTTTCTCTTTCGTATGCGCACGGATACAAACGACGTCTCTCACGGTATTGTTTACGTCTTTACGTCGACGACTGGTCCACTCGTCCGTTTTGCTCGCCTTAAAGCCTTCAATGCGCGATTCGGAGGAATCGATACGCCGCTACGTCGTCATCATCGTCGTCGTCGTCGTCGTCGTCGTCGTCGTCGTCGTCGTCGTCGTCGTCGTCG
>Ga0157363_1005767_pt1 | contig 11590 bp, 8 predicted proteins | sample AttsexASBM1_FD_111477 | JGI IMG/M metagenome (GOLD analysis project Ga0157363, IMG submission 111477) | Fungus gardens microbial communities from leaf cutter ant in Ribeirão Preto, State of São Paulo, Brazil - Atta sexdens ASBM1 | ecosystem: Host-associated > Fungi > Mycelium > Unclassified ...
AAAGATTATAAATTGTACAAGCAATAAATATAGTTAAAAACCTTTCATCTTGTGTATTCACATATAAAAAAAAATTATATATATTGTATTAATAAAAAAGATTAAATAAAAACTTCTTTATATTGTAAAAGTATATGATTAATATTTATCTGTTAAATTGAAAAAAATAAAATATAAGTAACGTTATAAGTACAAGGCTTCTACTTTGAAACAACTTTTGTAAGCAATACCGATAATTTCCACTCGATCGGATATATTTAAGCAAGAGAATGCTCGGGAGTAATCACGAGTGCATAATGCAGACGAGCAAGACGTCAATTAGTAAGAATGTGTACGAAGGTCCGTAAGGTATAGGAAACCACCTAGAGCTGTATACCTTGCATACACCTTAACCAGGGTTAGTAAGGGGTTAGCGAAGTATCAGGGGATGCTTAATGTTTAACTAGCCTCCATTACGCCCACTGCCTCCTCAGCACCCTTCCTCTCCCTTTCTGCACTGCCGTCATCTAACGTCTACCGACTCGTTCCTTCGGATTCTCTTCTCAGGAAGTATTATAGAGAAGACGGCTAAGAAGGATCGCACGTAACTATCGGTTAATACAGGAAATCATTTTCCAGGAATAAAGGCATTCTGTATAACAGGAGATTATCTTATCACTCTGATACCTGATTTGAGGTACAACGATTATGATAATATAAATTTCGATTGTGAATAACGTCACAAAAGTAATTTTTAAATAAAAAAAATGTTTTTATTAAAGAAATTTCTTAAAATTAATCAAATAATTAATAAAATTTTAATAATTGTATAATTAAACAGAGAATTATACTAACAAAATGGAATGTTTCCATAATGCATACCGATTAAACATAGGTAAATTTAATTTATACAGGAAGCAGCGAGTTACGAAAGCTGAGAAAATATAACGACGTATGAAACGTACGAAACGTTTAGTTCCGTTGGAAAGGAAGACATCATTGTGTTTAACATCCTCTTATCAGAATGTAAATAGTTGTTCAACCAAGAATCGGCAGCAGAATAAATTTACGTGCAATCGTGAAGAATGAGTTAATGTGTTTCACCATTTTATGATTTTACAGTTAGATAAACTTTGCTTTTCCGAAAGAGAAATGCGGTCAATAATTTTTACTGATCTAATAGCATAAATAAGGGTAATTGCGTACTTTTAATTATAATTCGAAACGTGCATATATGTACATTTTACGTATATGTCAGCTTGTAATTACATCTTTCCTAACCAGGACATTCGATAGCCAATATAGCGACATTACATCATTACGTAATCTTGCACTTGCCTTCAGCTGTGTTCCGAGAGTGTCTTGTACTTCGAGTAGATGCCATCGTGTGTTTACGAAAGGAAATCAGGCGATTGACTACGTGTGTAAAGACGGGTATCTTAACCAAATTCCTGCCAATAGGGAGGATACCGTTTGCCTAAGTTCTAAGACGGCTGAAGCTAAGGCTATTCGGCAGGCATTGCTAAGGTATTGCATAATTCATACCTAAGTAATACGTCTTACTACGTAGCGTAGTCCCGAACTAACGTATCCTGTCATAGTCTCTGTGTTGCCGTTCACCCCCGCTCTCACCCCATATTACGTCGACCCCTCGCCACGACAGCGAGATACCCCTAATGGCAGTCTATCACATTAGCCGCAAGACGGCTTGAGAGGCTGGCTACCATAACTAGATTTGCCTTGCACGTACGGCGCATCAAGCGACGATTTACCACGTATCGCATAGTTGGCCGTAGCTATTAACTGGCGTAAGCTCCCGACTTAGCTTATGTCGACAACGTGACTGTGCTTAACACAGCGTGCCCAAGGAAGGATAAATCACGCGGCATATCTGAGATAAGCGATAGGAAAGCCGCAGATCCTGTATCAATTCTGTTTTTTATAATGTTTAGAAGTGCTATGAGTTTTACAAAACATCATTATACATGGAAGGAATAGTTTTGCTAAAAAATTTTGCTAGATACAGATCTGAAAATAATGTTATTTAGACTATCAAAATGATTATGTAAGACGCTCTAACTGATTGCTAGAACGTTAAATCTTTTACAGCATTGTCATCGACGCTTAAGAGTTCTGCATATTTGTTTCGATTATCTACGATTATTTTCAGATTTTGATCTAGAATGTTTGATCGAGAATGTTAAATCTTTTACAGCATTGTCATCGACGCTTAAGAGTTCTGCATAATTGTTTCGATTATCTACAATTATTTTCAGATTTTGATCTAGCTAAATTAACATTACATATTTCAACTAAACCGTACTTTTCGTGTACGTATAAATTATAAGTAAAAAAATATATACGCATACATTTTTATTATTTGTTATACTTATTCTTAGAAATTAAACTCAGTGTAATTTCAAGTAAAACAAAATTTCTCTATATTTTTTAATGATGGAAAGTGATATGAATCATATTTCTCATATTTATATAGCGTCGAAAATTGAAATTATACCAACATCAATTCCTGTTGTTTATTAATTTAATTAAAATAGAGAGAATAATTGTGAAGATTGTTAAAACATAAGAATAATTTAATTATTTTTGCTATTCGGAGAGTTTCACGATTATTTCTGGTGGATTACGTCGAATTTTCATCGTGTCTGGCGCTGGATAGTCGAGTAACTGTAGTGTGACGTGCGAACTGTGAAAATTGTTGAATTATCTCTCTGTGCCTTGGGCATACAGCGCTCGGACAAGGAGCGGGGCATTTCCATAAATGCATCAGAACCTCCAACCGCGTAAACTAACTTAACGCCGACGACGATTCCCGCGTCAGTATACGAGTGTACGCACGATTTATTAATGCCTGCATTTAGATACGGAGTCCCTTGAGAGCACAGTAGGGGCGGTTAGGAGTCTCTCAAGTTACCGCTGTCAAATATCGACAAAAACGACCGTAAGTCGCGCATGCTCCCGTACATCATGTGGTTGCGGAAGACAGAAAAGCAACACGCGTATCACAACATCCTGCTGTATGATATGTTGAAGGAACATATAAAACGTACACATCTATTGCTTTTTTTTTCAAATTTAAAAAGAACAGAGTTCAGTGCACCTTTTGCAATCGCATCTCTGCTTTAAGATACCCGATGCTCTACAGGCAGAACAGTAAATTTAATGTTAAATTACATATTTAATGCCATTTTAATTACTATTATAAATGCTACAATAACGCTATAAAATACAGCAGCAGCAGGATAAATTAATGAAGCGGTATTTTATTTCGCTGTGAATTAAAGTAAACGAAATTTCATGTTCAAAGATAACTTGACAGTTGGATAAAATAAGCAGTGCATACTGAATAGATAATGCGGCCGTAAAAACTGGTAATTTGCAAGTTGTAATTTAAAATTAGCAAGAAGAGAGCGTTACAGTTTTTATTTTCACTAATAGTTAGGAGACAATACACACTCAATCAATTTTCATGACACCATGAGAATTTCTCGTTTGCAGACAGTTTAGAGTGGCGCGTGTCAGTGTACACGGTAATAACACGCCGTAAGTTTGTCAACGGAAGCTCGCTTAATCCCGGCTAACCTCGTTGCCTGCTCGCGGAGTTTGTCGTCAAACTAGGGGAGCTAAAATGTGATTTTAATATTCGCGGCTCCTTTGAGGAAACTCGTGAATCCTTCCTTAACAGGCTTACCGAGGGAGCGCCTACCCTCTCCCACAGGGTCTGCAACCTGCTTTGAGGAGTGCACTTACTTCGAAACTCGGCACAATCTCTCATTCCGCCACCAACTTTCAAGCATTTCATTCTTATTTTAACCATTACTAGAAAGTAATGGTTACTTTTCTTTCTGATTACCGTAAATTTATATATTTATTTCTGTAAATTCTATATTATATAGCCATTTATTTTCTAGTTCACTAAGTATTTGTAAAACTATGACAATTTGTAGATTTCGTTTTTATTAATTTAATTTTGAAAAAATACTACATCAGTACAATTTTTTCAGTGGCAATTTTTTCTTTTTTTTAAGTTGTGAAACAAATATACTAATTACGCAATTAAAATTTTTTATAATTTTTCCCACAATTTTTTTCCTTTAAAGGTACTCTTTTATAATCCTGCGACAATTTCTCGGTTAAACGTAATTACCCTGGCGGAATTCACCAGGAGAAAAAGTCACCTCAATGAACGTGATCTCTATCAGGCTTTATTAAAAAATATGTCTTAATTCCGCCTGGGGCCACGTTTTTAATTTCTCCCTATGGACGTTCCTCTGTGCCGATGAGCGCCCGTATAAAGAATCGCTGAACGAGTGGACTTGGCAAGCGAAGCTAATTACTTTTGCAATGGAGAATCGTCACCTCAATAAATTTGATCTATTCACAGAATATGGAAAAGAAGTGTCTCTCGAAATTAAATGCATGTATTTGATTTCAAACTCTATAAACATTTTCCTGATTGCAAATACAAAAATAGATATTTTTATTATTTGTACCTTCTTTTATAAGTAATATAACATTTTTTTTAAATTTACGTAGTTTGTAAAATACATATTTCCTATAATGTTTTTGCATTTGTATACATATAGAGACTGAGAGAAAAGTGTTTAATATTTGCTGTTATATAATTGCATGATAAATTTTATATACATTTTCAGGGACAATATAAATTCTTTTTGATATACAGAATAAAAAACAAATATAATTATTTTTGCAAATATTATAACAATAAGAACTATAAGATATAAAAACTGTAAAAATAAAACTCCTAATCATGATTTTTTATCATATAATTATAATTACAAATCTCAAATATTTTTCTCTCACATGCAAACACACACACACACACACACACACACACACACACACACACACACACACATACATAATAATATTACTTATAAAAATAACTTATAAAAAACTTAAAAAAATATAATTGTATATAAATTGTCAGAATGTTTCTCGCAAATTATACATATAAAAAATTGTCTGTACAATTGTTACCTGCTTTCAAATATAAGCGCAGCGACTGTTGACGCAAGGATGACAGGAAAGATGCGAATTATCGTTCTTCACTTGAGGACTTTGGGAGGTTAGCAGTCGCCATGCTGGCAGGACATAGAAGCACGCAGGACACGACGCCGTAGCGGGCCGTGTAGGGGTTGCCATGGTGATCTCATGGGGAGGGCATTCGCCCTCTCTCACCCTCACCGAGAAGATAATGCTGCCTGCCTGCCTTTCTACCGATGTTGCTACCAACTGCCGCGATATCAGAAGCTCCGGCAATAAAGCAAACGTCCATGCTTGCACGAAAGTTTATGAGACAGACCCGGTTTTCGAGTTGCGCGATTACAAGGCGACAAGCCAGTCGACGATACGTTCTTGTGTCTCACATATTCCGTTCATCGTCGCACATGTATCTTGAAAATTACTCTAGAATAATGTAAAAAGATACTAGCGAGATTGTTTTAATTTTCATATCGAAAATACTTAAAGTTTTTCGTATTAATTAATACTCCAATTTATTTATGAGTTTTATATTGTTGAAAAATAGGAAATATTATGATAATCTTTGATCTTGTTTGTTGAACACTTTTTGCTATAAAAAGTTGCTGTGTTATTTTTCTTCTATATCTTTTTACGATGATTAAAAGAAATTATTAAAATGCACTTTGTATGCTTTTATAAGTATTACATATTAAATAATTATAAATTTTCTGAAAATTCGCATATATCATTGTATTCTAATTTGATACGTTATAACTGACATTTGTTATATACAAGAATGTTTTATCGAGCAACGCGACGCAACATTCTTCGTAAATGTCACATTTACGAACAAAGTGAGAGCTTCCATTTAAAAACATAATGTCATTAAAAACTGAGAAACTGTTGATGAACGATGTATTTTAAAAAAGTGTTTATTACTTAACTACAAAACTGAAAATTGTTTAATCTCGCGTGTCGCGAGATTAAATAATCTTAAACAGCAAAGACGATATCAGTATATCCAAGACTTAAAGGCTTTAGCTGCGGATGGTGCGTCTGACTAACGACTCTTCGCTACCTCTGCTTCCTTTTTAGAGAAGCCAAGACGGACGAGACGCGGACGCTTCGACAAAGTGTCGTCGTATTTTTGGTTTACGGCGTCTGAGGGTTTCCGACATCGAGGGACGGATGGCGAGAGCAGGCGAGAGCAGGCGAGATCGGGCGAGCGCGAGAGGCCGCCTGAGCGCTTCAACGATCATGAGGGTGGGAAAGTGGGTGGTTTGGTGGGTATACGGGGAGTGATACCGGTCCCAAAGGTGTCGTTACAATTAGACAGCACTGCCAACTGCTACGACCTCAACCGCTAAATAACTTACTGGTGCTGACAACCCGACCGCCACACCGTTACCGTTCATCGTGCAGCATGTAACCCAACCAATGTGAGCCTACGAGTCAACCGGTGAAAGTGTTGTGCGTATAATTCTGGCGTCTCGTACCAAATTTCTTGCAAAAGGATGCGTTTCGACTTTTATGTATGTTGTTTTATTTTAACTTGCGAATTCGTGTAATATATTGAACGTCTCAAAGAAAAAATGTCACAAGGGAAACATTTATATTTTAGAATAAAAATTAATTCGATCGAATAATGTTTTTAGATCGAAAGATCTTTTCCCATATTATCCATTTACTCTCTTTTCTCTCTCTCTCTCTCTCTCTCTCTCTCTCTCTATCTCTAGTATATTTTAAAATATGCGATTGTGAAACCTGAGATGGAATTCTCTTCCATCCGATTGCCGGTTGGAAAGCCCCTTTCAGAAGATTATTGATCTTTTTAGAAAACGCATATATGTATATATAGTAGTGTGTCAAATACATCATGTGCATTTTCTTTTATCTTTTATCTTTAATTTTGCAGTTAATTCCGGATTTTTCTTAAATAAAATTTGATTGTACCTTCTTGATTTACTATTTTATTTTATGGATTATTAATAAATTAAAATTTTAAGTGACCACAGTTTGAATATAGAAAATAAAATGTAATGTTAAATATTACTAAAAAAGAAAAGGATCAGTCTCAGTACTTCAAAGGATTTATATACAAAAGAAAGTATGGGAAACCTGAAGACACCCTATGTATATAGGAACGTTTGCGTCGAGACGAAGTATAAAGAGCGAAGCCAATGTCGACGTTGTGCTGTCTTGCGCTTGCGCCGAGTGTTTAGAACTCGAATGCTGGTAGAAAGAGGTGACGAGGAGGTGAAGAGGAAGAGGGTGGACTTCCGAAGGAAGAGAACGGGGTGTCCCTGGAGTATCGACTCGCCCCACGGGACTCGGCAGTCGATAGTCCCGTGGGACTCGCTGTCTCTTTTCTGAAGTCGTCGCTCTCAACGCTCCTTCCTCGTCTTCCTCCATTTTCCGTTTTCTTCCCGCTTTTCCTCAAGCATCTCCTTGTCTCGCTTGTGCACCATCGTGGGTCACGAAAGCAGAATGGCCGAACAGGTGGAGGGGATGCAGAGACAATTTAGACGATGAGACAAGATGGGATTTTGTTTTAGAAATTGTTAAACCGTTATCCGAAACATAGATCATAAATATGTGATAAATTACTGTGATAAGTTTTGAATTGACAGCATCGAAATTAGATATTATATGACACTCATTTGATATTTATGGTGTAAAACATTGAAGATAAGATCTTCGTTACGATCCGGACATTCGGGGTAGCATGCATTGAAGCTTATAAAGAATGTTGACGTTTATTTCAGAATACAGTTGAAATAGAATCATACACTGTAATACAAAATTTGGTTGAGTGATAATAAGAAAATGCGCGCGGAGTAGTGATTAAATTGCGAACAGAACGCGTCGAATAAATACAGTCGTAAGGCAAAGCGAGACGCTTCGAAGGAAGGGATTCTCTAAGTTTATATGAAATTCCACGCCTTGTACAGGCGGCACTCTTCTCTCTCCGCACTCTTCCGTGATCGCGAACCCTCTTGCCTGCTTACCACCCTCGCACAAAGGTATAATATTGCCCGCCCATGCTTCTCGGCCTCTGCCTCCGCCAAGAATTATCCGCGCAACTTACAACCCCCATTTTTTTTTTCAACCTACCACGGATTCCCTACTGCTCAGCTACGTACACGCACCGGATATCGAGCTTCGCATACTGAGGCAGAGAATGAAAGTGAATCTTGAAGCACGTTATTCGGCATTGCCCCGTATTTTGTTCCCGGGCACTCCGCGACACGACTTTTTAAATAATCGAGCGACCCCGTCGGAGGTCGCATGAAGTGTGCTTTCGCGTTTCTCACGCCGCGACCGCCTTGTACTTGACGTTTTATGGTCGTCGAGAAAGTTATAGACCTATAGTCTTTGCAAAGAGATGTCTGCAATCATTTATGTAGTCTCCTCCCAAATCGTTTAATGGCGACGATGTTTAACGAGAATGACATGTGTAATATAATCAATTTCTTAATAAATAAACACTCTTCTAAAATTATTTTAAATAGATAAATAAATACTTATCTAAAATAATCTATAATATTTTACAGATATATAGATTTTTCTATTTCTTTTAGATCAACTTACATATCTGCTGCTTCATTTGAAGTTCCATCATTTCAACGATATCGATCTTTGTAATCTGCGGTTTCGCGTGCACAAACATCATATATTATTTAACGAAGAGCCTCCACTCTGTAATATCCCGTTTTCTAGTTTATGGCAATGAGAAATGCCTTTCATAGACACATGTGTTTCCATTATGCGGATCCGTTTCCATCAAGTGGACGAAAATCGAACGCCATCACTGGGCATAGTATCTCCGTGCGCGTATAGCGAGTTGTAGAGATATTGGCACGTACACGTACGCGTGCGATCGTCGAAAAGAAAAGGGAAGGCCCGCGGAGAATCTCCCTCACTCTTCTTAGTCTCCGAGGGAAGATTCGAAGGGTGAGTGAGCGACGCGCCCCTCGCGAATCCTCGCGAACCCTCGCACATCCCCGGCTCCGCGCGACCCTCCGCGCGAGAGTAGCTGGGCTACCAAAATTCGCAGTGTCCTCCCCGTTCGGTAATACGTTACGCGACAGCGAAAATATCGTCCGCAGCCACCCTCGGTCCGGCCTAACCTGGAGCTACTGCGACGAAACTTCCATCGTTCCCCCGAAGGAAGCAGGGGGTCTCCAGAGACTTCCATTTTGACTCTGGGGATTAGGCGTGACCCCGCCCATTCGTGGGCAAAGTTTTGTCCCTTTCGATGGCCAGGAACGAAAAGCCGTCGCTATATTGATGACTTCTTTCTTCGTACCAGGGAGGGAGAGAGAAAAGCGAGAGGCAGCGAGCAGAAAGTCGAGATGCGGGAAGCCGCGAAGGATACGAGAAAAAGGATGCTGAAGAGAGAGAGAAAGAGCGCTTGCACAATTCTCTATAGTTGCGGCTTGGTCTGCTAATGCTAACTAGATACGCAATATCATCTTAGTACGCTTATTGCTATATTATTTTAAAAAATTTAATCTTTCTGCAATCTGTACTTTAATTAGCTTATTGTTAATTATAATTATCATGATTGGACGTGTCTCTTCATAGATAATTTTGTCTTCGACAAAAAGGAAAGATAAAAAATGGAAGATTAACTTGAGAAATTTTTTAAACAAGTGTAAATATTATGTTACTTTCTTTAAAAGTATTCTATCATTAAAACAACTCTTTATTATAGATATTATATTAAATACAGATTGTGTCGCATACACAATTCTATATCTAACTTAATTATAAAATCATTTTAAATGAGTTATTTATACCACACATCTCTTTTGTTTTGTGACATAATTATTACATTACATGATTTGAAATGAGATTATATATGTTTAAATTAAATATAATGTGTTTTACTTTTAGAATTGTTTCAAGTTGAAAATTCTCAATTGACACTTTCGAAGAAAGTTTTATGTTCTTATCAAATAATTAAAGCTTAATATTTATGTTAAGAGAATTACAAATACATTTGTGTACATTACCGATAACATCTATCGGAAATTCGTGCAACACAATTAGTTAACGGACACATGCTTTTTTATTCACAAAAGCTTTGTGTATAAACCTTGTACAAGGAGTGGCATGAGATTTGGGGGGTTGGTCGGACAACGGCATCATAAGTCGGGAGTGGTTTGAGGGTTGGGTGGGTTGTTGGGGTGGCGAGGGTCCCTGGAGGCGGCGGGCTAAATATATCCACCCTCGACAACCCTCGAGGGAGAATGTCAAGACAACATGGCCGACGCCCGTCATCCCGTTAGCTCTATGTATACAGTAGTTCGTATTCGGCTTCGCTGATAGACCAAGAACACCTAAAGATTGCGACGTCATATTGTTGAATGTATATATATATATATATATATAAGCTAAGCAATTACAAATTCTTAAACTTACTTCCGTAAACTAGTCTTGATACAAAGCTTCTTATAATGTTTTCTTTTTCTATTTTTACTGTAAAACTCAGCGCGAGTATTTATTTTGATCAATGATAAATGTTTCATTCGTGAACGATTTAAACGCTTTTTCCTTCTTGTCAGTAGCTGTTGCAAGATTATGTTCTCGAGTCACGGATGAGTGCAATCGCGAGGCAGAGCTCATAAAAAAAATCCCCGTTGGCAAAATTTACATTATTGCCCCCGAGACCATTTAGGTAATCTCGGAATTCATCGCTCGCAATCGGATTTCAAAATAAAAAAATACGAGAGCAAAAGGGGACAAGACAGGAGGAGCCCGCCAACGAAGTTACGTTTTGCCTTTTCGGGAACGCACCTGCTGCTCGATTGTACGTCGTCGTCGCCGTCGTCGCGTACAACGCATATCGTGTACCACCGTTGTTCCTCGTTGTCGGTGTGAACAGACGGCGGGTTTGGGGGACCGAGCGGGAGCAAAGAAATATAACAGAGATTAAAAGTAAATAGTAGACGAGTCTACGTTGTACAGCAGGCGAGAGAGGTCGAGAAGAGCGCCGCGCGGCGCGGCGATTGTGGCCGCGGCGGCAAGAGGAGGATACTCGGGTCGAAATTAGCCACCCTCAGGATTACCCTGAATTAACAAATTGAAAAAAAGTCACCTTCCCCTCGGGCACGGTTCTTAAAGGTGCCCATCCGGATGCTCGCGTTTACGGCGCGCATTGAGCGTCGCTCTCGGGCTCCTTCGGCTTAAAGCACGATCTTCGTCGGGATATCGGACCAACAAATTCATGCAAATGCTACTTGGCTCCGCCGCGGTCGCGATACGTACGTCCTCGTGTATATCTGTGTTGGTATAGCCGCTGGTACAGCGATAACGCCGCGTATACAGCATGGCATTATACACGATACCTACGCGGCGATGTGCCTTAAGCACGAGCGACACGAACAAATTCTCCATGACGATTTTGATACGAGTCTTTTCGCATTATTGAAACGCTTTAAATTTTACGATGTGTGCGATCGGACAGTACATTAGACGATGTTCAATTCATTCTGTGACCTTAATGAAATCATGAAAAAGAAAGAATCGAAAATGAAATCAACAAGAAAAATTAAGGCCCTTATTCTGGCTCTTTTAATAGCAGTAACGATATTGTTACATT
>Ga0157363_1005768_pt1 | contig 11590 bp, 12 predicted proteins | sample AttsexASBM1_FD_111477 | JGI IMG/M metagenome (GOLD analysis project Ga0157363, IMG submission 111477) | Fungus gardens microbial communities from leaf cutter ant in Ribeirão Preto, State of São Paulo, Brazil - Atta sexdens ASBM1 | ecosystem: Host-associated > Fungi > Mycelium > Unclassified ...
AGGTTTCTTTTATTTTCCAAAGTTTATTATGTTTTTTGAATTTCTGTTCGGTAATTTTTTACATACAAGAAACAAGGAATTAGATTAGAAAATGGGAAATTTTCTTTTCATTTTATGGGTCTGCCAAGCCAAAAAATCTAGCAAACATTTTCAATTTTCTGAAAGCTTAAAGTTTACTTTACAAAAAAAGAAACATGTTAACTTTGATTCATAACTCCGTTAATTATTGTACTGCAATTCAAAACAGATCTTAAAGCTGAAACTTTTTTTGTTTTAAACCAATAAAAATTCGTTCTAGATTGATAAGAAATTATATCAGCCTTCGGCTAAAAAGATAGTAATCGATAAAATTGCAGTCACGCGATTATGTCTGTTTCTATTAATATAGATTAACATTAATTCCAGTTCAACTTACTCTTCAGATTTTTCTCATTCTTAAAACCAGAAATGAAGAATTAGTTGAATCAAGATTTACATTAAACTATATTGATAGAAATAGGCAAAGTGACTTCAATCAAACTCCAATTCATTTTAATCAGCACTATTAAGTAACAGATACGAATAAAACTATTAAATTAATAGAATTATGTTTATTATATCGAAAAAAGAATAAGAATAACGATGTAATTTACTAGAAACTTTTGTCTTAAGCGATTCTGCCAATCGGGATAAATTAATTAGATTTTGATTGAAGTCGTCTTTGCTTTCACAGTAAGCATCGAGATTTACAAAATCATAAATTTTAGGTTTTCACCGTGGGATCAATGTTCAGTGCAGAATTGCATGCTAAGTTATAATGAAAAGGATCTGCATCGAGCAGACGCCGTACTATTTCATTTACACTTCACGAGGAATCTATCTGAATTACCGGCGAGAAACCAGACGAATCAACGATGGATCTTCCTGACAGATGAGTCACCCTTTCACACGTTTTTGTACAGTCCTCAAAAATTGTCGAACTATGATGGTCTATTCAACTGGTCCATGTCATACCGAATGGACAGTGATGTGCCGGTTCCCTATGGAAGAATGATACAAACCTTCGAAAACTTTCCGGTCAAACATTGGGACATTATTGTGAGAACTTCCAAGACTAAACTGGTCGCTATAATGGGCAGCAATTGCAGTGGTCGTAACGGACGGTGGTCCTACGTGAAAGCACTCAAGTCGTTGCTTCACGGTGACCTGGACATCATCGGAAAATGTCTAGATGGTAACAGAACCATTTGTCCTGGTCATTTCGACAAGGATTGCGCCGCTTTGAAGTCATATAAGTTCTATCTGTCGTTCGAGAACTCCAACTGTCGAGAGTACTTGACGGAGAAAGTGTTCTGGAACGCGTACCGTAAATTCGCGGTTCCGATAATAATGGGAGCATCACGGCAGGACTGTCTACGATTGTTGCCACCGCATTCCTTCCTCCACGTGGACGATTTCGCGGACGCGAATGCGCTCGCTGACTATATTAGGTATTTGGACCGCGACGATGAGCGTTATTTCAAATACCATGAATGGCGCAATCATTATCGGGTGATCAACGAGCACGGCTACTTCGGCAGCGTCTCCAGGCATTATTGTCGCATATGTGAGGCATTGCATTACAACCCCGCCGTGCCGAAGGTCTACACGAATCTTGAAAATTTTTGGAATAAGGAGAAGGACTGCGTTCCAGCGAGTGCTTAAGATACGAGTACAAAGAAAATAGATTTTTTTTGCTTTCCGACTAACTAAAATCAAGTTTCCTCCTTTAATGTTTATTGTCTTTATATCTTTCTCATCCATGCTTATCGACGCTGGTTATCGGAAGGTGGAAAATCTGCTTTCTTTGTACTTATTGCTGCTTATATGTCCTTAGACTATTCTCTATGATCATCTAGTCTTTCAAGTGTGTAGTCGTGAAGTGTAGATGAATTAATATGTACGAATCAGTGGCTTGGAAACTTTAGCAATGGACGGCATCAGTGATTCAATGTCGAACTATCGAAACGCATTTCAAATTTATAGAAATTATGGAGAAAAAGATAAAATTATTGTTGTAAGTCGATATGATTATTATTAATTTGATATTCTTAATTACGATAAAAAAGTTCCTGCATTTCTTTAAATAAGAATTGAAGAATTATTTATAAAACCCTTAGAAAATAGCTACATATATTATATCAATATAATTTATTTAATATAAACAACAATGTTTAATAAATGATTTTGTGTATATTATAGATATAAAATAAAACTAATAATTGTAAAAAATACATGATAAATATTACAATTTTAGCTAATGATTGATACACATTACTGTTATGTAAAATTAATGAAATTAAAATATGCATGTTAAAAATAGGCTTGTCCTTTTTAGTTAAATATCATAGTTCATGTTTTCTCTTTTTTTTTCAATGTAGAAAGAAAAAGAGTATAAATGAACCATGCAAAAAGTTCAAATGGAAAGAACAGATCTAATTATACTCCTATATAACAGATTCATATTTGCCGCTTGAAATGGGAGACCTATGCGTATGAGAAGATTTGATCGCTATGACGCATTTTGTTAAAGTCCATGGAAAATCTTTCGGATCGATACAAAATGTATCCAGAAGAATCCCCTCTCATGTACGCGTTTATTAAAATTCGAAATGTTCGTTAATGATTCCTTGATGCTTGAGAGTCTTTCCGCAAGTTTTTCGAGATTTCGGGAATCGCATTGCGAGAAGGTAGACGAGTTAATGCCGAACCGTGACTAGAAAAAATAAGGATTAGGAAAAAGAGAGAACAAGACTTGTGAAAGCGCGCGATGCAACGCTAGACGGTGACGCGTTGACGTCGTCACCATCGGAGGGAGGGATGGTGCACGCGGAGCGGAAGTAGAGAAACGATAGACGGCGACTCCGTACGTTGCAAATGGCAGACGGTGCGTGATATACTAGGGTAGAAAATCATCACTTTGTTTGCGTCGCATTCCTTCATAACCGTCTTGTTGCTCAGCGAGGAAGTGGACAGAGCTATCCCGTAGCCGCTCGCCACGTCGCGTGCACATAGGTCACGTCAATCAGATTCCTAATTCGCAGGAAGGTAGCAGGCCGGCGAGCGAGCGGGCGAACGCCTTGCGAGATCCGACGAAAAATTGCGAGAAATTCGTGGTACACTTCGAGATCAAAAACGACCTCGAACGGAAAGGTAGATAATGGCGAGGCTGGTCAATGTTTGGCGAGACGACGAGCCGGTGAAGCTGGCCAGCAAGCAAATGCCGCTGATCGTCGACGAGAACCTGACGGTGAGCGCCCGCGCACACCCGCGCCCGCGACGCCAATTTCCCTGACCGTCAACCGGCGCGACTCCTGGAGTACAACAGCGATATCGCTTTACGGATTATCGTTCACGCTCTGTACGGGAGGCCTTTAACTGAAAACACATTACAGCCAGGTGTCAGAGAGGTGGGGGAGAAAAAAAAGAAACAATGCTAGGTCGCGATTTCTGAAGAATCTGCAGTTCTTTTGTCACGATCAATTTGCGATCGTACGTTGTCAGAACATCCAGCGAACCAAACACGTCGTTGCCGACTGCGACAGAACGAGTATAATTCAATGGTTATCGTCTTTCTCACACCTGCGTTGTATACATATTTCTGTAGGCGATCTCTCTGTATTTAATTCATCGATTATCAATCCTTTGCATAAAATAGATAATGTTATTGCAGATTATTTTCTTTATATTCGCGCTGGAGAGAATATTCTTAGCCAAGCCAGAACGTGTTGAGCAAGAACTTTACTTTGTCGTTTCTAATTGTCATCTAGTCGAATGTGAATTGTTAGTTGATCTGTAATTTCTTCTGAGATTAATTTGTCACTGTGTTTTTTTTTAGATGATTATGGATATTACTGGTTTGGGAGCTATCTGTGATAATCCTTTGATCAATGGTAAACAACTGGATGAGTTTACAAAGAAATTTGCATTACTCACAGTGGAAGAAATCAAAACATCTTTTGCAGTTACTTGCAAAAAGATAGTTGAAATCTTGAGCGCCGCAGAACCATGCGTCGGCTGTCGAAGAAGGTAATTGTCTCTTTTATTAAAATAATTGAAAATAACTTTTTATTATGATACATATTGTCGCTATTGTACTCACACGATATAAGAAGACAAGGTGTACCATTCTCGAGAATGCGTAATAGCAGAGTGAATTTTAGACCAAAATTTGATTAACTATTTTAATATGCCAGTGCTGTAGCTATTATACGCAGGAAAATGCACAGAGGCTGAAATTGATTTCTAATATCATTCGCAATGATACTTGTATTTTTACATCATAATTATACTATTAATACTTGTTTCCACTAAGACAGATTAAGTTTAGTCTTAACTTATTCTTTATCTCTATCTTTTTCTAATTCTAATTAGAAAAAGATGAAGAGTAAATTGAACTGAGATTACATCTTTAGTACAATAATTTTCTATACAATAATTTTCCAATTCTTCTACTTTATTATACACAATGGATAATTCATGTCCTGGATTAATTTTCATTACTTTAACAAATGTACAAAAATTAATCCTTAACTGTTGTAGATTCATTGAAATTTTTCAACATCTTTATCAAAGTCTATTAACATACTTTAAATAAGGATCAATGTAATATTAATTTTTAATTTTTATTTTGATTATAAAGATATAGATAAATGAGAGTTTAAAGATAAAAAAAAATATATTGGGAGTACAAATTAGTTCAGTCCGTTTTTTTATGCATTTATTTCAAAACAAACTGAATGAACAGATCAATTGAAGTATTATCCATCGCTGCCTACTACTTTTTCCCATCTCTCAGGCAATTTTCGAATTCCATCTCGAAAAAATGATTCGTCTTTGGAGGCGATTCAATTTTGGAGCCAATTTTCAATTTCTGCGAAAGAAGTGAACCGGTGACTTGCTGCATCTTTCGGAACAACCAGTAATCAGAAGGAGCAATGTCCGGAGAATACGGCGGGTGCGGTAAAACATCCCATTTGAGCGTTTCCAAATATTTTTTTACGACTTTAGCGACATGAGGCGTTGTCATGAAGAAGAATAACTTTATCATGTCTTTGCTCGTATTCCGGCCGTTTTTCTCGCAATGCACGGCTCAAACGAAACAATTGCAGCCGATACCGATCACCCGTAATGGAATCGCTAGGTTTCAGCAGCTCATAGTAAACAAGACCCTTTTGGTCCTACCTACTGGATACAGAGCATGATCTTCGAACCATAAATGTTCGGCCATAGTGTTGCTGTTGAGGTGGCAACGACCAGGCTTAGCGTAGTATTTTTTCTTCTTGGGATTGTCGTAGAATATTCACTTCTTATCTCCAGTCACAATCCGATGCAAAAAACTTTTTCTTTGTTGTCTTTGAATCAGCTGTTCGCAAGTGAAAAATCGCCTTTCAACGTCTCTCGATTTCAGTTCATAAGGCCAATTTCCTTGTTTTTGAATCATCCCCTCTGGGATCATGGCTCTCGTATAGAAACGACTTATTGAATTATCCCCAATGATTCTGCAAGCTCCTCTTGCGTTTGATTCTGATCTTCTTCGAGTAATGCCTCTAATTCTTTGTCTTCGAATTTTTTTGGCCAGAGCGAGGCTTATCTTCAGCTGAAATCTCCATCCTTGAAACGTCGAAACCATTCCCTACATGATTTATCAATTGGAGCAGTCACCGTAAACTTCGACAAGCATTCGATGGGCTTCAGCCGCACTTTTCTTCCAATTAAAGCAGAAAATCAAAACCTCTCGCAAATGCTGCTTGATTAACACAAAATTCGATATTTCAAACACAGTAAAAATCAAAGTTTTTGTATGAAACTCAAAGCGATATAAACTGAATATTATTAGCAGTTTAACTTCTCTGAAACCGCCAAAATCAGCTGTCACTATGAATCATTCACAACAGCTGGAAAACAATTTTTAGGGAAACGGACCGAACTAATTTATACTCCCAATAATAAAAATGTTTTTCAAGATTAATGATTTCTTCATGACATCAGTAATTCTTAAATATATTATCTTTATAAAATATTTATAAGATTGTGTATTTAAAAAAATTGTATATAAATGTTGTAACTAATTACTTGATGTGTTTAGTTTTCCAAAGAAATATGTGAGACACAAATGATCCAAACGTATATAAGGATTAAAGTTAATCTATATTAATGCAAAACGGTATATAATATATAAATAATAGTGAAATATTCTGTGTTCAGTGTTGAAAGATTATTCACCGATCTGATGAAGTCAGGACATCCCGCATTAGATCCTCTGGTTATCACTCCCGATGGTGTGCTTTCTATAAAAGACGACATTTTAAAATCGCCTCAACAGCTCTGTACATTGTTACATGGACACAGGTATGCAAATGACACAAGAATCTCAATTCAAACACATTTGTAGAAAAGTTATTTACATTTACTATTTACGTCTTTGCAGCACTAGGTTAAATAATTTAATGGAAAAACAACAAAGAAATAGAAAGTCTCAACGATGTGTACTACATACTCTGGAAATTCAGCGATTGCCACCGATATGGAATTCTTGGAGGGAAGTGTGGGATTGCATGGAGCTACCATGCCGGCAGGAATTGACTTTAATAGAGACCGATACGCTCGATGAAGCTTTAGATACTTATTTGCGTAAACATAGGTATGTAATTTCACATAAATTATCCGTAATTGTTTTATAACATGATTTTGATGATCAGATTTTGCGCCGAGTGTCGCAACAAGGTGCTATTGGCGTCATCTCTCTTGACCCGAGAACCCGAACCTATAAAAGAAAAAGGTTACGTAGCAGTTTTATATTCTGGAATTAAGCGTTGCTATCGCGACCATCACGTTCATTTACCACCCATCACGGAATATATGACTACTCTCCTTGGTCGCGCTCAACCATGGGCACTTATGGGAAGGTAGACTTTCAAAAATACGTTCTCTGGTAATGTTTAGTGGAAGGAATAATAAAAGATTTCTGAATTTCAGAGAGCGCCACGCGAAAACGCTGGAAATTGCTCAAGAAGAAGTACTTACGTGCTTAGGTATATGTATCGCAGACCGACTACACAAAATACATCGACGAATGAAAGAGGAAGAAACTGTTTGCAAAGTATTAGCTGCTGTTGCAGTGGATGCATTGTCCAGAAACTTTCAGGTAACAAGATCTTATATAATAATATCCTCTACATGATATTAGAAAATCCTATATTTATAACAGATTATTCTATAATATTTTGATTTGTTTAGTCGGCGATTGAAAAGAAACAAGGTATCTCTCAATTGGAATTATTCTACAAGCAAGTTGCAAAGGAAGAATTAGCGAAACAGCACAAACGTGAAAAATTACGTCTTAAACGTAAGAAGAAGAAGGGACGTCGCAACGAAACGGAGGAAAAGGAGAACTCTCGTGATGTATGTTTGAACTTGTGTGCAAGACTTGATTTTTTAAAAATTTATTCTTAACTTTTCACGGGTGATACTTATTTAAGTATGACACTAAATTTATATGTTTACCAGCACGTGGCTAAGTTATATATTTTATCGTAGTGTTCAAATGAGAGATCACAAAGTGATTCCCCCTGTACCTGTGTAGAATCAAAGTCGACGACGCAGAACATCAATCGACATAAAGTAAATAACAAGATTTACTGAATTTTATATACATATGCGCCTCTGTATACTATCGGTTCCTTTTGCACTAGTTGCAGGTCCTAGATCCAAAAAACAAAGGTCCGCCGACGTGTAAATGTCCAGATTGTTTAAAGAAGCCAAAAACACATAGTATATCACAATCGCAAAGTAAGACAGAATTAGCATTCCCTGTGAAAAAAGGTTCACAGAAAGTTAAAAAGAACACCTCCGAAATAAAGAAAAATCTTAATACAAGTCAATCGAAGCAAAATAGTACATCTTGTAAACAATTATCTCAGGAGGATTCATCCGATGTTTGCGAGTCGTGTAAGGTAACTACAATTGTCAATTTCGTATTGCTATAATAGATGTATTAAATTTTCTAAAATAAAACTTTTTTTATTTTTTCTCACGTTAAGGAGAGTGAGAAAATCGATGAGAATCAGTGGCGTTATGACAATTGTAAAGATTCCATGACTAACGAGCTAGTAGATGCGTGGATAACGGAGCCAAGTGAAAATAAATATACTACGTGGATGGTAATGAAAAAACGTTTCGAAATGTCCGAGAAAAAAAACCACACCTCAAGTGAACAATCGTCTCAAGATTGCGGATACTCTTCCGAACATAATATCAGTAGTTCTTCTCTTCCTAGTACACCGGAAGGTTCTGAAGTAGCTTGTAATGATGAATGGTGTGATCACGAAGGGACTTGTCATGATAAATTTAATCATTCCAATTCTAGCATCTCTTTATTGCAAAAGAAAGGTCCAACACTTACACAAATGTTGAAGGTAAATTTAAGATATGATAATCTAAATATTTAAGGATTTGTTTTCTCTATAAAGAAGCTTTATTTTGAACTGTTTAGGATTCCTGTTTTTCGGACGACGATGAGAAGGAGAGTTATATTCCAGTAGAGGAAGTATTAGAATTTAAGTCGAGAGAATGTCAAGTCACAGAGAAGCGGCAGGAACTCCGGCAAATGCTTAGAGAACGTTTTGCTATATTGTGCAGCCATCAGAAACCACTTAGCATTCTTCATTAAGAATTCCTACTATGGTAATATATCTCCATCTTTTTCTTCTTTTTTTTTACTTTGATTTACTATCAGTAGTAAGACACGAATGTAATAGATGTATTTTGAAGAAACTGTTATCATTCGAAGTCGACCTGATGTGAATAAAATGCTGAATATATGTAATTAAGAAGCCAAAAACATTATACAATACTATTTATCTCTACGTGCAAAAATTGCATCTGAAAAATAAAAAATATTGAGAGATTGAATAGTTTCATATCTGATGTTAAACAATAACGTTGACTTTGAGAAAAGTACAGAAACACACACATAAATTGAGATACCATAAAACTAGTATACGGATCAACTTGATGTATATTGATGTATATCTCGAAATTGATTGTATAGATCTTTGCAATTTAAGCAAATAAGCAGATATTTTGAATGAACATGCCTTGGCCGTGAAAATATGGCAGATCTGATCCCGCAGTAAATGCAAGTTGTTAAAGACAAGTTTTTCAGTGATTTGAAAAGTATTGTATTTTTTTTGAAAATCTTTATTTTCAAGAGTATTTACGCGGCGCTATGACTATGGTGAATTCGTGTCAATGTTGTAACAAAAAGAGATGCGATATAATTTGTCGGAATCCTAATATTAAAATCAATGTTGCATTCCATTATAATATATATATATACATATATTTTATTATTCCGATGTATATCCTCTCTGTGTAACTTCTATTACACGCACTGTAAAAATATTCTATAAAAAGAATTATTGTCGTAAAATCGTACACATATATATTGTATGTTGCATAAAAGTTATTAAAAATATTTAAGCCGCTATCTACTGGTAATCAATTGTGTAAAATTCAATTCGTCACCGAATTTGCTTCTTTTAGATTTTTTATATATATTTACATATCAATACATATTTACAGGAGAAAAAGCTCCTTTTTTATCAATTGAACAGAAATATCAAGAGTTTATAGATCATTTTTTTAGGATTTTATATGTTTATTCTTGAATATTTCAAGAAATGACTAATTAATTATACTTCAAATTAGGTTCGATCCGATAATTGACATCTTTTTTTTTTCTTTTACTCTTAGACATTCGCATCTTTATGGAGACACATGCTGTATCTTTTTCAAGCTAATGAAGATTGCAAAATAATGTAACTTTTTTCATCTTTTAAAATAATAATTTTTGTTCTCCGCTATCTTTTTAGAAATCTTCACTTTTCAAAGTTCATTATTGAAATTCTTTTGTAAGTATTTCAAAGAGTGATTATGATATTCTTTCACTAAAGAGATAGAGTACACATTCCCTCTTGGACTTAGTTGACGTATTGTGTGAAGCACAAGCATGCGTTCGTTCCACCGAAGCCGAATGCGTTTTTCAGGGCCGTTCGACGCGTTGTCGTGTTCCATTTCATTTTCGTATGCGATGCGAATCTCAAATTTGTCTCCATATTTAAATTGTGCAGATTCAATGTAGGCGGTATAATGCCCTCCTTAATCGCCAAGATCGTGAAGGCGGCTTCCAAGTTGCCAGCAGCACCTAGCAGATGACCATGTGCTCCTTTTGTGCTCGTTATCGTTACGTTTTTGCTGTGTTCACCCATCAGTGACTCGATCGCCTTCACCTCGATCGCATCACCTAGCGGCGTAGATGTGGCGTGCGCGTTTACGTGCGTCACTTCCGAGGTCTCGATGCCGGCGTCCTTCAATGTCCGATCCATTGCTAGTAGCGCACCGGTGCCATCCTCGCTAGGTGCTGTTATGTGTGATGCGTCACCAGACAGACCGTAGCCCAGCACCTCTGCGTAGATAGACGCATTCCGAGCGAGCGCATGATTTAGCTCCTCTAGAACCAATATCGCGGCGCCTTCACCCATAACAAAACCATCGCGGTCACGATCGAAGGGCCGTGATGCCTCCCATGGCATATTGTTCTTCGACGTACTCAACGCGCGTAGCCGGCAAAACGCAGCTATAGCTAGTGGACTAATACATGCTTCGGCACCGCCACATATCATCACACTTGTCTCACCACCACGGATAAAGCGGAATGCATCACCTGGAAGATGATTCATTATGATGGTTTCTTAGATATGAAAAGAGCATTAATTAGGATAGCGATTATATAATTTTTTCCCTAAAGCGGAAACATAAAAATTATCATTGAAGATAATGATCATTGAAGAAATTTTTCACTTCTTGTGTTTTAACTATAAGAAAAAAAATTATGTATAATAATTAAAAATTAAGATAAGAGAGTTGGCTCTGGAAATAAATCAAATAATAAAACGATATTTAAAAAATCCGAAAGAATCAATGCAGATATTAGTACAATACGGATTTATTACAATGACATTTACATATTTAACAAATATAATTCGTAAACTTTTCGATCAATATTGTTAATTCTCTTTAGTGCTGTTAGTGTAATCAATAATGTTAACAAAACATTGCGGATTATATTTGTTGATTATATAAGTATTATATAAGTATTAATAAATCTGTATTGCACACTAATATTCGCATTAGCTCTTTCTGGCTTCTTAAATTGTCTTATTATTTAAAAAATTACATAATCGCTAGTTATTTTCCCTCTTTATTTACCAATAGCATGCGCGCCTGTCGCACATGCAGTCGATACTGAATGATTGGGTCCACGGAAACCATACTTTATACTGATCTGACCAGCAGCCATATTCGGCAATATTCTTGGCACGAAGAATGGACTGATTTTGCTATATCCCTTTTTCAAAGCTTCATACGTCATGCATACATCCACTAGGTCTATCATGCCAATTCCTACTGAGACTCCAGTGTCACGTTTATCGGCTTCATCGGTTGGTTTCCAGTTTGCATCCGTTAATGCCTCCTCTGAAGCTATCAATGCATATGCGGTGGCAGAACA